>JACCDP010964425.1_pt1 | contig 133873 bp, 122 predicted proteins | sample 7445841 | NCBI WGS metagenome assembly JACCDP01 (sample SAMN15323441, study PRJNA562643) | freshwater metagenome | isolation source: river surface water | place: USA:Blue River Watershed | collected 2017-08-17
AAGCAACGTCACCGTCTGGTGCGGCAAGGTCACCCCGTGCCTTTGACGCTGCGGATTCATCGCGCGCTCAGTTGGCTGCAACGCGCTGAGATGGCCGATGATGTGGATGGAAAATTCATTTTTCTGTGGATCGCCTTCAATGCGGCGTATGCGCAGGAAATGGTGCCTGCCGAAAAGTCTTCGGAACGCTCGACATTCTTGGCTTTTTTGGAGAAATTGTGCGCCCTGGACAGCGCCAAAGTGATCGATCGGCTGCTGTGGAAGGAGTTCCCGGGCAGCATCCGCACCTTGCTGGACAACCCGTATGTGAATCCGCAGTTTTGGGAATTTCAGCGCGGCCGCCTGACCGAGGACGACTGGCGCGTCCACTTCAGCCAGTCCAAAAGGGTGGCGCATGCGGCTTTGGCGGGCAGCAACGCTCCTCTTTTGTTGGCGGTCATTTTTCATCACCTCTATACATTGCGCAACCAACTCATGCATGGGGGCGCAACCTGGAATGGCGCGGTCAATCGCGATCAATTGCGCGACTGCACTTCCTTGATGTCCAAGCTGGTGCCCGTGGTCATCGCTTTGATGATGGATCATCCCCAGACCGATTGGGGCGAGGCGGTGTATCCGGTGGTGGACGCTGATTAAGCCAACTCAGACGCCCATCTCTTGAGCCTTTGACCCGAGGTCCTCACCCGCTCCTGCGGCTATGCTTGGCCCCGGTCGCCAGTCATTCCTGGTCTTTCAATGCTTCAAACTTCGCGGCCATGGTCGGGTTGCCGCGCGTCAGTTTCTTGATGGTCAGGTCTTCGGCCTTGTCGTTGGCCAGGCGCAAGTTGTTGGCCGACTTGTAAAGGGCTTCCTTGGTTTTTTCCAGGTCTTTGATGGCCTCGTCAATGCGTTTGACGGCTTCTTCAAAACCTTCCGAAGCCAGTCGCCAGTTTCGGCCAAAGGCCGACTTGAAGTCTTCGAGTTGGGATTCAAAGCGGGTGATGTCGATGTTTTGGGCTTTGACCACGGCCAGTTCGCTTTTGTAGGCCAATGATTTCATGGCTGCGTTGCGCAACAGCGTGATGATGGGAATGAAAAACTGCGGGCGCACCACGTACATCTTGGGGTAACGGTGGAACACGTCAACGATGCCGGCGTTGTACAGCTCGTTGTCGGGTTCCAGCAAGGAGACCAGCACGGCGTATTCGCAACCCTTTTCGGTGCGGTCCCGATCGAGTTCCTTGAGAAAGTCTTCGTTCTTTTTCTTGGTGGCGGTGGTGTCGCTCTCGTTTTTCATCTCGAACATGATCGAGACGATCTCGGTGCCCTGATCGTCCTGATCGCGAAAGATGAAGTCGCCTTTGCTGCCGCTGCGGGCGTCGTTGTCTTTTTCGAAGTAAGCGTGGGGGAAGGCGGTGGCGCGGATGCGGTTGAATTCGATTTCGCAGTGTTGCTCCAGCGTTTCGCCCACCATCTTGGTCGAGAGCTTGGCTTTCATGTCGCGCAGGCGCTCGATCATGTCTTCGCGGTCTTTGATCTGGGTTTCGAACTTTTCTTTCAGGGATTTCTCGGCCAGTTCTTTTTCCAGTCGGGTGCGATCCAAGTGGTTTTGCAACTGGTCGCGCTCTTTCTCCACCTGGCTCAGTGCTTCGGTCACGGCCAGGCGGCGTTCGAGTTCGGCGGCTTGCAGTCTGGCCTTGAGGTCGGCGATTTCACCGTCTTTGGCCGCTGTCGACGCTTGCAACTGATGGGCGGCCTGGGCTTGGGCCAGCGCCAGAGCGGATTGTTTGTCTTTTTGGGCCAGTTCCAGGCGCTGGTGCAACTCTTGGTCGAATTCGCGGTTTCGCACCTGTTGCACGATGTCGGCATAGCCGGCTTCATCGACTTTGAATGCTTTGTGGCAGTGGGGGCAGATGATGTCGTGCATGGAGGTGTCCTTTGGGAGGTTCGATTCGATTTTATAGAGCAGCCGGGACTCAGGACGTGCAGCAGTTCTGCGATTTGCATCCTGCGTTCAGGGGAGATTTCCCGGGATGTCAAGTTTTGAAGTATTTGGATTGCGGCTCAAAGCAGTCGAGCAGGGCAGGCGGTACATCGGGGGCTTGTCGGGTCATATAGGTTCGGATCAGGGGCGCGGCTTTCCAGGGCTGAACACTGCCGCTCCAGGTCGCATGGGGGACGACCTGCCATTGGCCCTGCCGGTTGTGCAGCAAGACCACGGCGGGCAAGAGTTCGGTGAATTCGGCTTCAACCAGCAACCAGTCGGCTGACGACCAGGCACTGATGAGCTGGCCGGACCCGGATTGGGGCGGGCTGTAGTCGCGAATCACGCCCAAGGCATTCAGGTGCTTGGGGTGATCCGGCTCCAGGCGGCTCACCGCACGGCAATCCCGGGTGATTTGGGTGAGTTGGTTTTTGATGATGCCCATCAGATCGACTTTGCGCCCATCGACTTCAAAAATCAGCCGGTCGTCTTGCTTGACCCAGCGCACATGGTTGAAGATCAGGGCCCCCCCTAACAAGATCAGCACCAGGAGCCAAAAGCGTTTTTTCACCATGTGTGGATGGTAACTCGACCCTTTAAAAATTCGCGGGCTCGATGAAAAGCGCCGATGGGCTCAGTCGGCTGTAACTTCTGACCTACACTGACACGCCATAATGGGCTGAAACAATGCCGGAGGTGATCATGTCGAAAGAGGAAACGCTGGCTCAGTGGCAAGCTCAGGAACGCATGGTGCGTGAACGTTTGGGTGTCTTGGGCCCGGTGCCGCGCGAGAAGGCGGCCGGTTTGTCGGGCATGGAGGTTTTTGAGGCGATTTTTGCGGGCGAATTGCCCGCTCCGCCAATCGGCGACACGATGGACTTCATTGCTGTTCACATGGCGCCCGGTGTGGCGGTTTTTCAGGGGCAGCCCAAACTGCGTCACTACAACCCTTTGGGCACGGTGCATGGCGGCTGGTATTGCACCTTGCTGGATTCTGCGCTGGGTTGCGCTGTGCACACCACCTTGCCTGCCGGCAAGGGTTACACGACTTTGGAGATCAAGGTGAACATGGTGCGCCCTTTGACGGTGGCCGTGCCTTTGGTTCGGGCCGAGGGCAAGGTGATCCATGCCGGCAAGCAGGTGGCCACCGCGGAGGGCCGGATTGTGGATGCGGAGGGGAAGGTTTATGCCCATGCCACCACGACTTGCCTGATTTTTGATCACGCCGGCGCATGAGCGAGCAGCGGGCCAGAGCGGCCGGCCCTCCGGATTTGCTGAGCGGCCCGATTTTGCCGTTGTTGTTGCGCTTTGCCTGGCCCAACATCGTGGCCATGTTGGCGGTGGCTTTGGCGGCCATGGCCGAGACCCGATATGTGGGGCAATTCGGCCCCGCTGCATTAGCGGGCATGGCTTTGGTGTTTCCTTTCGTCATGTTGCAAAACATGTTGTCCGCCGGGGCGATGGGTGGCGGTGTTTCGTCGGCGGTCAGCCGGGCTTTGGGGGCTGGGGATGCCCAGCGCGCCAATGCCCTGGCCGTGCATGCCCTGTGGATCGGGGTGGCGGCGGGAGGTTGCTACATGCTGTTGATGTGGCTTCTGGGTCCTTGGTTCATGTCGCTGCTGGGCGGCAATGGTGAGGCTTTGGCGCATGCGCTGGACTACAGCCAAGTGGCTTTTTCCGGCTCGGTCTTCCTGTGGTTGCTCAATACCTTGTCCTCGGTGGTGCGGGGCAGTGGCAACATGCGGGTGCCTTCGGCCACCCTGATTTCGGTGGCATTGGCTCAAGTGGTGTTGGGCGGGGCTTTGGGTTTGGGGTGGTGGTCGGGGACGCCGTGGGGGATGCGAGGTGTGGCGGCCGGCGGTGTGTTGGCGCAAGCCGCCGGCGCTGCGTTTTTGTGGTTTTATCTGGCTGCGGGTCGGGGCAAACTCCGGCTCAGGGTACGCGCCACGCCTTTGGTGCGACACCATTTGTTGGATATCTTGCGCGTGGGGGCACTGGCTTGTGCTTCGCCCCTGCAAACGGTGCTGACCATTTTGATTTTGACGCGCCTGGTGGCCTGGTTCGGGACCGAGGCTTTGGCGGGTTACGGCATCGGCACGCGCTTGGAGTTTTTGCTGGTGCCGATTGCGTTTGCCATTGGTGTGGCCTCGGTGCCGATGGTGGGCATGGCCATCGGGGCGGGGCAAATTGACCGGGCACGCCAGGTGGCCTGGACGGCAGCAGCATTGGCCACGGTGCTGTTGGGGTGCTTGGGGCTGGGGGTGGCCTGGATGCCAGAGGTCTGGACCATGCTGTTCACCGATGAGCCTGCAGTTTTGCAAGCCAGTGCCACTTATTTCCGCTGGGCCGGTCCTTTTTACGGCTTGTTCGGTTTGGGGCTGGCGCTTTACTTTGCGTCACTGGGTGCCGGCCAGGCGGCCGGGCCAGTGATGGCCGGCACACTGCGTCTGGTGGTGGTGGCGTTGGGCGGTTCAGCCTTGGCGCTGGCCCAGGGCCCGGTCTGGAGCATCTTTGCCTTGGTCGGTGTGGGCATGGCGGTTTATGGCATCAGCATGGTGTGGTTCGTCAGGCGCACGCCGTGGGGATAGACGGGTGGTCAATTTGCCTGGCTCATCGGGCATCAGGCGCCCCACCCCGGTTTTTGTGGGTCAGAGCTGTAGGCTCTGAGGGACTTAGCCATCAGATGTACAGGGTTCAAAGCCAGAAGGTGATGAGCCCAATGCAAGCTCAGCCGTTCAGGGGCGGCATGTCAACCCAGGCCCGGGTCTGATGACTGCGGTGGCAGGCATCGATCAGTTGCAGACCCCGTGCGCCCGCCAGGAAGGGGGCCGGGAATTCACTGCCGGTGGCCACATGAGCCAGGAATAACTCCCAGCCGCGACGGTATGAGTTGACGTAGGTGTCGACGTCGGGCACCACTTGCCACTGATCGTGGAAGTTTTCGCTTCGTTCCTGGGCGATGTTCCAGCTCGGTTTGGGGGTGGCGGCCAGGCTTTGGAAGCGACAGGTGTGCAAGCCGCAAACGGCCGAGCCCAGGCTGCCATCGATGTGCAGGGTCAGCATGTCATCGCGTCGCAATCGGGTTGCCCAAGACGAAAAAATCTGCACCGGGATGCCGCCCTGGAGCACCATCATGGCCATGGCCAGATCTTCGACGTCGACGTCATAGGGTTGTCCGGCCTCATCGCGGCGCTGCGGGACCACGGTGCGGGGCAGACAGGTCACCGATTCGATCGGGGCGATCATGCGCTCGATCATGTAGCACCAGTGCGGATACATGTCCAGGATGAGGCCGCCGCCTCCGGCGCGTTGGTAATTCCAGCTCGATCGTTGCGCCGGGCTGTAGACGCCGTCAAAAATCCACCAGCCGAAATCAAGTTTGACCGACAAGACACGTCCCAGGAATCCGCCGTCGAGCAATTTGCGCATTTTGTGCAGGCCGGGCAGCTGCAACTTGTCTTGCACCACGCCATTGCGCACCCCGAGACGGGTTGCAAGGCGGTGCAATTCCAGCGCTTGTTCCAGGGTGTCGGTCAGGGGTTTTTCGAGGTAAACGTGCTTGCCGGCATGCATGGCTTGTGTGGCACGTTCAAAGCGTCCGGCGGTGGCTGAGGCGTCAAAGTAGATGGAGACATCGGGGTCGGCCAGCGCCGCCTGGCGATCGGTGGACCAGTTCAATCCCAGGGCTTGTGCCTGGGCACGTGTTTTGTCAGGGTTGCGCCCCAGCAAGATCGGTTCGGGCATGCACAAGGTGCCGTCGGGACAGCGCAAGCCGCCTTCCTGGCGCATTTGCATCAGGGCGGGCAGATGCTGGGTGCGGGCCAAACGGCCGCTGGCTCCGTCGATCAGGATTTTCAGGCTGCGGGTGGTCATGTCAAAGGGCAAAGGGGTGAAATTCAAATTCGCAGGGCGGGCCGTTGGCCACCCACATCACGCGCTCGTTGAGGTCCATGAGCACGGCAGCGGTGGTCATGGTTTGTTTGGCGTGGGGTTGGCTGGGGTCGGGGTGACGGCACAAGGCATGCGGGTGACTGAAATGGTCGGCCATGGCGGCTTGCATGTCGGGACGTGTCAGCGGGCGACCGGGCCGCAGCAGCAATTGGCGCATGCGATGGGCGCGAAACAGCGTGCTGGGGCTGATCTTTTCCATTTGGGATTCGCCATGGCCAGCCGTGAGGAAGTGGTTCGAGTGCGTGACCAGGCCTTGATCGGGAAAGATCATTTGGTGCAGGTCAGGGCTGGTTTCGAAGTCGATGATTTCACCTTCGTGGCTGCCCACGACGAAGTTGGCCGAGCAAGTGCGTCGGGTGGCCACGATGGGTTGCAGCGCTTGGTCAAAACGGCGAGCGTCGAGCACTTGTCGACAGCGCATGTGAAAAGGCGCGGCATAAGGGTTGCGGCCGTCGTGCGACGAGGCCAGGCCGTTTTCAACCAGGCCCAGGCCGTGTTCGTTGAGTCCCATTTTGCCCCCGACAATGCCGGCTTCGGTGAGGCAAATCAGGCTGGGCTTGTTGCGGCGGATGATGCGCAACACCAGATTTTGGCCGTGAACCCCTGCCAGCCAGTCCCAGTTTTGACCCAACCAGACATGCCCGTCGGCGGTGAGTTGGGGCAGCAGACCGAAAGTGGTGCAACCGTCGGCTTCTTCGACGACGGCAGGGCGAGGCGCCACACCGGCATCCTTGCCGAACAACTGAAAAGCGATTTCGTAGCGGGCATTGAGCAGCGCGATTTCAGCCAGGCTGCGACCGCTGCCTTGGGCAATGCCTTGCATCTCGGCACAGTATTCGGGGTCTTGCTGGGCCATGGAGTCTGACCAGCGCTGGGCTTCGGCCATGGCCGCCGCATGGTCCAGGCCCGAGGACATGAAGCGTTGCAAGTACGTGTTGAGGTTGCTTTCGACCTGGGCGGCGAACTCTCGTCCATGTGCGCGCCCACGTTCGAGGGGGTCATCGCCCACGGTCAACATGGCGATGATGGGTTGGGCGCTCATTTCATCACCTGATAGAGTTCACGATGCAGATCCCCCACCCATTGGGCGAAGTTTTCGGACAGACGCATCTCTTCGGTGCGGGGACGGGGCAGGTCGATTTGGTGGATGCGGTGGATGCGTCCCGGCCGGGCACTCATGAGGATCACCTGATCCGACAGGAACACTGCTTCGGCCAAAGAGTGGGTGATGAAGACCACTGTTTTTTGATAGCGTTGCCAGATGCGCATGAGTTCAAAACCCATCCGATCGCGGTTGATTTCGTCCAGCGCCGCGAAGGGCTCATCCATGAGCAAAAGGGCAGGGTCGAGCAACAGGGCACGGGCCAGGGCCACGCGTTGCTGCATGCCGCCCGAGAGTTGATGCGGGTATTTTTTCTCGAAGCCGCCCAAACCCACGACTTCGATCAATTCGGTCACCTGCATGGCACTGCTGACTTCCATCCCGCGATCCCGAACCAGATCGCGCATCAGGCTGATGTTTTGTTCCACATTCAGCCATGGCATCAGGTTGGCCTGCTGAAAAACCAGGCCGATTCGCCCGGCGCGCCGCAGATCACCGGGGGTCTTGCCTTCGATGCTGACCTGGCCTGTGGTCGGTTGCAACAAGTCGGCCAGGATCTTGAGCAGGGTGCTTTTTCCACAGCCCGATGGCCCCACGATGGAGACGAAAGAACCGGGGCGGATATCGAGGTCTACGCTGTCCAGAGCCTGTACCGGGTCGCCCTGACCCGGCTGGAAAATCTGGCTGACTTGTCGAATGGCAATGCCACTTTGTGTGGCCACGGGCGAGAGGGTGTCGGTCACTTGGCAGGTTGCTTGATCAGGTTGGCCAGGGTTTTGGCTTCGTCGAGGGCGTCCACGAACTGGTTGGTGTACATGGAGGCCGGCGTGGGTTTCTTGGCCAAGTCACCGGCGGTGGCCATGATGTCGATGGTGGAAGCCCATTTGTCGTTGTTCATGGCGCCAAAGCGGGTGGCGTAATCGCCGTTGTTGTAGATGTCGTAGATCATGCGCAATTTGCGCGACTCGAGTTTCAGGTCGCGGTCGGGAGAAACCTTGATGACTTCTTTCATGGCTTCTTCCACATTGGCGTGGGTCCAGATCAGGCTCTTGAGCGTGGCGCGCACAAAGCGCTTGACCAGATCGGGATTTTTCTTGATGAGGTCTTCGTTGGTGTAGATGTGGGTGCCGTAGAGTTTCACGCCATAGTCGCGAATCGGGAACACGCGCACCGGAAACCCGCGCGACTCCAGGGTCAGGGCCTGACCATAAGAGAAACCAAACAGGGCGTCGACTTGCCCGGCAGCCAGCATTTGAACTTCGGAGCCACGGGCCACCGAGACGAATTCAATGTCTTTGCGGGTCAGGTTGCCAGCCTTGAGCATGGGGTCGATCATGGCCGGGACATTGGTCTGAAACCAGGCCAATTTCATGCCTTTCATTTTGGCGGGGCCGTCAATGTTGCCCTTGGCCAGGGTGACGATGGCAAAGGGGTTGTCGGGTTGGTCCATCATGATGGACACAATGGGCAGGCCGCTGGATTTGGCTTTGACGAAGGAGTCGATGTTGCCCACGCCAAACTGTTCTTTGCCGGTTCCGATCAGCACTTCGTTTTGCTGGCCGGCGGCGGGGGGACGAATTTCAAGGTCGATGCCTTCTTTTTCATAAAAGCCCTGGGCTTTTCCGCCGTAATACTGGGCGTGCATGCCCCAGGCGGAAAAATTGATCCGCATGACGACTTTGTCCATGGCCCATGATGAGCCGGACCAGGCCAGTCCCAGTGCGGAAAGTCCCAACAAAAGTTGACGGCGAATGAATCGATGTGACATGTGGACCTCTTTGACGGTTGATCAGTGATTTTGAATTTGGACGCTGCGCCATGAAATGCGCTGCTCTACCCAGGACATGAGTGCGAAAAATGAAGTGCCGATCAGCGCCAGCGCGAGAATGGCCGCAAACGATCGGGCGGTGTTGAAGTTGAAACTGCCCGATAGAACCAAATAGCCCAGTCCACTGGAGGCAGCCAACCACTCGGCAACGATGGCTCCGAGCACCGCCAGGGTGGTCGCAATCCGAAGTCCGGCAAAAATGTAGGGCACGGCATAGGGGAGCCTGAGTTTGAACAGCAATTGGCGTTCGCTGGCGGCCACCGAGCGAAACACGTCAGCCAGGCCCCGATCGACTTCCTTGAATCCGGCCATGGTGTTGATCACGATGGGGAAAAACGCGATGGACATCACGACCACGATTTTGGATCCGGCGCCGGCCCCGACCCAAACCAGAATCAGCGGTGCGATGGCGATTTTGGGCACGCTTTGCATGCCCACAAAAATGGGCATGACCAGTCGCTCAAAAAGGGGGAAGCGAATCATGAGCGCTGACACCAACAAAGCAAAGAGCACGGCACAGAGGTAGCCCGACAAAATGGATCCGATGGTGGCCAGCGAGTGTTTCTGGATCAGGTCCCATTCGTTGATGGTGAGGGCCAGCACTTCGCTGGGGGCAGGCAGCAGAAATTGCGGGATGTCAAACAGATGCACCAGTCCTTCCCAAAAAAGGATCAGGGCGGTTACCAGCCACAAGGTGCTGTAGCGTTCGAGCCAACCCGTTTTGGGGGCGGGGGCGGATCCTGAGGAAGCGATGGTGGGCATGAGCGGGTGAACCGTCTGGGTGAAGCGCCGCAGGGCGCAGTTGAACAACATGTTGGAACATAGCCCAGCATGAGGGTTTTCACAAATAAGGGTAGTTACTAATTGATCAACAAGAGCGTCACAAAGAGGACATGCGGCACGTCACTTCGGGGTTGCACAAGCGACAACGGGCCTTGCTGCCGATACAGGTCGGCGTCATACTTTGGCCAGATTCATTTGGCTCAGCGCCACCCCAGGACATGAAACAGCACATTGTTTGTCTGACTTTCGATTTCGATGCCCAATCGGGTTTCATCGCCCGCGGCCTGACCACGCCGACCCCGATTTCCCGCGGCGAGTTCGGTGTGGTGGCCTCCAGGCGGATACTGGATTTTTTGAAGCGCATGCAGATCCCCAGCACCTGGTTCGTGCCGGGCTTCACGCTGGAGTCTTATCCGCAGGCCTGTGAACGGATCGTGGCCGAAGGCCATGAGATTGGGCACCACAGTTGGGCGCACATTGTGCCGGCCAGCCAGACGCTGGAAGAGGAAAGCGCCGACTTTGAGCGCGCCCAGGACTCGATTCGGCGTTTGTGGGGGCGCGGCGCAGTGGGCTACCGTTCACCCGCCTGGGACCTCAGTCCCAACACGCTGCAGTTGTTGCGGGATCATGATTTTTTGTACGACAGCAGCTTGATGGGGGACGATTACACGCCTTATTTTGCCCGCCAGGGCGATCGGGCCGAGCTGGGCAAGCCGTTCCATTTTGGTGCCGAGTCGAACATTTTGGAAATGCCCATCAGCTGGACGATGGATGACCACCCGCACTTCGAGTTCTTGCGCTGGCAAAACACGGTCATGCCGGGCTTGCAGTCGCCGCGCACGGTGATGCAAGGCTGGTTCGACGAGTTTTGCTACATGCAAAAGACGACCGAGCGCGGCATTTTGACGTACACCATGCACCCTTATGTCATTGGCCGGGGTTACCGGATGCTCTGGATGGAAGACTTGGTGGAGCGCTTGCAAAAGGCGGGTGCCGTGTTCATGACCATGGAACAGGCGGCACGCGCGCACTTGCAAACGCTGTGATGGCGGGCTTTGCACGGCTCCAGCCTGCCCTCGGCGTGGGCTGAGCGCAGGGTTCTTTATTCCCCGAAATTCAGCGGCAGACCCACGTAGTTTTCGGCGATCGAGCGCGAGCCGGATTCGCTGTGGATGAGGTAGTCCAGTTCCGCTTCTTGCAATTTTTGTCCGATCTCGCCTTGGTCGGGGAAGCGGTGCATGAGGCTGGTGAACCACCACGAGAAGCGCTCGGCGCGCCAAATGCGAGCCAGGCAGCGGGCTGAATAGTGGTCAATGCCGGCCACTGATTTTTCGATGCAGGCTTCGATCAGGGCATCCGAGAGGTATTTCACATCGGTGGCGGCCAGATTCAAACCTTTGGCGCCGGTGGGGGGCACGATGTGGGCGGCGTCGCCGGCCAGGAACAAGCGGCCAAAGCGCATCGGTTCGGCCACGAAGCTGCGCAAGGGGGCGATGCTCTTTTCGATGCTGGGGCCGGTGACCAATTGTTCGCGAGCGGCGGGGTCGAGTCGCAGGCGCAACTCGGCCCAGAACGCATCATCCGACCATTGCTCGACTTGGTCGGTCAGGGGCACTTGCAAGTAGTAGCGGCTGCGGGTGTGGCTGCGCTGCGAGCACAGGGCAAAGCCGCGCGGGCTGTTGACGTAGATCAGCTCTTCGTGCACCGGCGGGGTGTCGGACAGCACGCCCAACCAGCCGAAGGGGTAAACCTTTTCAAATTCCTGGATGGACTGCGGGGGCACGCTGGCGCGGCAGACGCCATGGAAACCGTCGCAGCCGGCGATGTAGTCGCATTCGATGGTGTGGCGTTGGCCGTCTTTGCTGTAGCTTACTCTGGGGCGATCGCTGTCAAAGTCGTGGAGCTCCACGTCTGCGGCCTCGTACACCGTGGTCAAGCCAGCGGCTTGGCGTGCGTTCATGAGGTCGCGGGTGACCTCGGTTTGACCATAGACCATGACTTTTTGCCCGCCGGTCAGTCCGGCCAGGTCGATGCGGTGGCGCTGGCCTTTGAACAGCAGGTCAAATCCGGTGTGCACCAGACCTTCCCGGTTCAGGCGATCCGAGACACCGGCTTGGGCCAGGACATTGAGCGTGACTTGCTCGAGCACCCCGGCGCGGATGCGGCCCAAGACGTATTCGGGGCTTTGTCGCTCGACGATGACGGCATCCACGCCAGCCTTGAACAGCAGCTGTCCCAACAGCAGGCCGGAAGGGCCGGCTCCCACAATCACCACTTGTGTGCGCATGTCTCTTGTCCTTGGATTCATTGGGCTAAAACTGGCGCTAGGTTAACGGCAGGTTTGATCCAGCGCAAAGTCTCATGCTGAAATCTTGCGCATCCCATAGAATGCCTGCACGATGATCGTGCAATTCACACCGGGATCGGCCATGAACAAGTCGGATTGGATCGAGGGCATGGCCCGAGGCATGGCTGTGCTCGAGAGTTTTGGCACCGAGCGCCAGCGGCTGAATGCCACCCTGACCGCCGAGCGCACGGGTCTGACGCGGGCGGTGGCGCGGCGGCATTTGCTGACGCTGACGCATTTGGGTTATCTGGAGACCGATGGCCGGTATTTCTGGCTCTCGCCCAAGGTCCTGGGTTTTGCCGGCAGTTATTTGTCCAGCGCCCGACTGCCCAGGGCGGTCCAACCCGCATTGCATCAACTCAGTCAGACCACCCGTTTGTCTTGCTCGGTGGCGGTGTTGCAAAACGATGCCGTCATCATTGTCGCGCGTGGCATCTGGCAAGGACCGCCTGAAGCGGGCAGGGCGGGTCAAAACGTCCTGGCCTATGGGCTGCATGTGGGCACGCGATTGCCAGCCCACGCCACTTCGACCGGCCAGGTCTTGTTGGCCAACTTGCCGCCAGCGCACCTCAAAACATGGCTAAAGACCTATCCCTTGAGCCGCCTGACCCCGCACACGGCCACCGGGGTGCGTGCGCTGAAGGAAAAGCTCAAACGGGTGGCTGAGCTCGACCATTGCCTGGCCGAACAAGAGCACGAATTGGCCGTGGACGCCCTGGCGGTGCCTTTGCGTGACATGCGCGGGGACACCGTGGCCGCGCTGAATCTGGTGCGCTCGGGCGCGGGGCCCCAAGAGCCTGATCTGGCCAAGCTCTGGTTGCCGCTGTTGCAACGCACGGCGCAGGAGTTGCGTTCGCTGATTTGAGGCGGCGACTTCAGACCATCTCGGGCAATTCGGCGTTGCTGGGCGAAGTGCGGCGCAGGATTTGCAGCAGTTTTTGGGCCACCGGGGTCAGGGGCTGGTTGGCGCGCACGATCATGGACACGTCCAGCCGGGGGGTGAGTTCCCGGATGGGCAGCATGATGAGCCGGCGGCCATCGATGAGTTTGCGGATCAGCCGCTCGGGCAACAGCGACAGGGCGTCCGAGCCTTCGAGCAAAGTCAGGGTGGCGATGAAAGACTGGGAGACGATGCTGGGCACCGGGGGCAGCAGTTGGTGCGCTTTGAACACCGGCGCATACATCGAGCCCGGTCCCTCTTCGGGGCCGTGCAGCAACCAGTCGCAGTCGAGCAATTCGGACAGCGATTCGGCTCCTGCTTTGGGGTGGCCAACGCGACCCGTGACCACCAGTCGGTTGTAATAAAGTCGTTCGACCAAAAACTCGGGCTGTTTGCTTTTTTTGATTTGCGGGTGCGCGCCCAGGGCGATGTCGGCCAGACCTTCGCGCAACATTTGCAAGGTGTCCGGAAAAACCGCCTCGCGGATGCGCAGTTGCACATTCGGGTAGTCCTGGCGAAAGCGGGCCAGGGCCTGGGGCAGCAGAATCACCGAGGGGCTGGGGGAGACGGCCAGGTTGATGGTTCCTTGCAAGTCACCCCGCATCTGCTCGATTTGTTCGCGCAAGCGGTCGACCTCCTGGGTGATGCCGCGACCGCGGGTGACCATGGCTTTGCCGTAGGCCGTCAGGTTGACGCCGCGCGAGGTGCGAGCCACCAAAGACACGCTGAGTTCTTCTTCCAGGCTTTGCAGCGATTTGCTCAGGGCCGGCTGGGTCAGGCCAACCCGTGTGGCGGCTGCCCGGATGCTGCCGGTTTCGGCAATGGCCACCAGGGCCCGGATCTGGCTGAGCTTCAAAACAGAGCGCCTCTGATATGAATTTTGGTTATCGCTGAAAACAAGAATTTTCTTGACCCGCGTCAAACTGAATTTTACGCTTGATGGTATGGAAAAACAAACCTTAACAGTGACAGCCCGCTCCGAGGTGGCCCAAGGCATTGTCGAATGGACTTTGGCAGATATCAAGGGTAAACCATTAGTTGGTTATCACGCGGGAGCTCATCTGGATGTGTTCATGGCGCCCGGTTTGGCGCGCGCTTATTCATTGACCCAGCCCAGCGGCGGGCAGCCGACCCCCAGTTATGCGATTGCGGTGGCCCTGGCCGGGCAAAGCCGGGGCGGCTCGGCCCACATGCACCAACACCTGCAGGTGGGCAGCACGGTGGAGGTGGGTGTACCGCGCAACTTGTTTGCCATGGTCGACAGCGAGGCACCCGTTTTGTTGATTGCCGGGGGCATCGGCATCACCCCGTTGCTGGCGATGGCGCGCGAGCGGCAGGCGCAAGGCCGTGGCTGGCGTCTGGTGATGGCCGCGCGATCGCGCCGCCATGCGGCTTATGTGGAGACCTTGCAGGCCATGCCGGGGCTGTTGCAGACGCATTTTGACGACGAGCACGGCGGACAGCCCCTGGATGTGCGTGCGATCATGAGCGGGTTGGATCCGTCCACCCACGTGTATTGCTGTGGCCCCAAGCCCTTGATGGACAAGGTCATGGAGGTTGGCTTGGAGGTGGGGCACCCGGTCACGCACCTGCATTTTGAGTCGTTTGGTGGCGAGGCACCCGTCCCGCAAGAGGGTGATCACGCCTTTGTGGTCGAGTTGGCGCGCTCGGGGCAAACGGTGGAAGTCGCGGTGGGGGTGAGCATCCTGGATGCGCTGGAAGCCGCCGGGGTGATCGTGCCGTCGGTGTGTCGCGAGGGCAGTTGCGGATCGTGTGAGTGCATGGTGATCGAGGGTGAGGTGGATCACCGCGATCAAATCCTGAGCGAGCAGGAACAACAGGCCAACAAGAGCCTGATGATTTGTGTGTCGCGGGCCAAGGGCGAACGATTGAAGCTGGATGCATAAGCCACTGAAGTGGATCGGAGGAGACCGATGAAGTCACATTTTGAGCATGTGCTTGACATGAAGTGGGGCGACCTGGACCGGAGCATTTTTTCGGACCCGCAGACCTTTGAGCTGGAACTCGAGCGCATTTTCGCCCGCTGTTGGCTGCTGTTGGGTCATGAGTCGATGTTGCCCAAACCGAATGATTTTTTCACCACCTACATGGGCCGCGATCCGGTGATCGTGACCCGCAAGGCCGACGGCACGATCGGCTGCTTTTTGAACATGTGCCGGCACCGGGGCAACCGGGTCTGCCGGGCCGATGCGGGCAATGCGCGCGCCTTCAGTTGCCCGTTTCACGGCTGGACGTTCGGCAACGATGGCCGGTTGAGCAATGTGCCGGGTTACAAGGAAATTTACCTGGAGAAACTGGACCTGGATGCGCACGGTCTGGTGCCGGTGGCGCGCATCGACAGTTACAAGGGGTTGCTGTTTGCCACTTTCGATGCCAACGCGCCTTCGTTGCTGGAGTTTTTGGGCGACATGGCCTGGTACCTCGACATGATTCTCGATCGGCGCGAGGGAGGCATTGAATTCTTGCCCGGCACGCACAAATGGCTGGTGCACACCAATTGGAAGTTCCCGGTCGATAACTTCATTGGCGACAGTTACCACGGGCCGGTCAGTCACAAGTCGGCTTGGGTGTCGGGTTTTGAGGGCATGCCCAGGCGCAAAAGCGGTTATGGCTACGAGGGTTTTCAGGTGAACCCCGGCGGCGGACACGGCTTTGGCGTGCGTTGGGCGGAAAACCGCGATCAGGTCTTTGAGATGGCCTTGCCCGAATTTGTGGACTACGAAAAAGAGCGGCTGGAAGAGTCGATCACCCGATTGGGGGATTTGCGCGGTTTGCACTTTTCGCCCATGCACGCATCGATTTTCCCCAACGTTTCGCTGTTGTGGCAAGGCGGTGCGATTCGGGTCTGGCACCCCAAGGGACCCAAACTGACCGAGGCATGGGGCTGGTGTTTTGTCGACAAGGCCGCCCCGGAGGCCTACAAGCGAGAAAAGGCCTTGCACATGCTGCAACGCCACGGCACCAGTGGCACCTGGGAGGCCGACGACGTGGACAATTGGGTGCAGTGTCACTCGGCGTCCGAGGGGTATGTCGCCAGGCGTTACCCGCAAAATCTGGAGATGGGCCTGGGCGATGAAATCGATGACCCGCACGCCATCCACCCCGACATTCGGGGCCGCTTGGGCAAATTCCAGTCCGAGATCAACCAGCGCGGGTTTTATCAGCGCTGGGCCGAGATGATGGACGACCCGAGCGTGCCGGCGGTGCCGGACATGAGTCGGCGCGACGCTTGCAAGGTGTCGTCATGAGCGCCGGCCCCGAGTTGAACCTGGATTTGTGGTTCAGGGTGCAGGCCTTTTTGGTTCGCGAGGCACGCCTGAAAGACGATCATCAACTGACCGAGTGGCTGGCTTTGTTCAGCGACGACTTGCGTTACTGGATGCCGGTGATCACCAACCGGATCGGGCGCGATGTGGGCAAGGAAATCAGTGCCTTTGGCGAAGTCGCGCACTTTGACGACGACAAGACCAGCTTGACCAATCGGGTCAAGCGCTTGCAGACCGGGATGGCCTGGGCCGAGACACCGCCTTCGCGCACTCGGCATCTGTTGGGCAATGTGGAAATCATGTCGGTGGCCACCGATGGTGTGCTGCAGGTGCGCAGCAATTATTTGATGTACCGCTCGCACCTGGAGTACGACCACGAGTTGTTCAGTGGCTACCGCATGGATCATTTGCGCCCGCACGGCGACGCCTGGCTGATTTGTCGGCGCGACATCATATTGGATCAGTCGGTGGTGACACAGAAAAACCTGGGCATCTTTTTCTGACATGAGCGCCTTGCACACGCTCTCGCGGCTCAGCCAGGTCAGTTTGTCAGGCCGGGTGGCGGTGGTGACCGGTGCCGCGATGGGCATCGGCAGCGCGATCGCGCGCGAGCTGGCCGGTTTGGGCGCTCGGGTGGCGGTGGTCGATGTCAGCGACAACGGGGCGCAGCAGATGGCGCAGACCTTGCAAGCGGCAGGGGCCGAGGCGATGGCGTTGACCTGCGACATCGGTCAAGCCGAGCAGGTGGCGGCCAGCGCCGAACGGGTGTTGCGAGAGTGGGGGAGCCTGGACGTGCTGGTCAATTGTGCCGGCGTTGGTTCTGAGCCGGGCTTGCCCTACACCCGTTGCTCGCCCGAGTCGTGGCGGCGCACGCTGGACATCAACCTGATGGGGGCGGTGCACTGGTGTGCGCAGGCGCGCGATGCGCTGCTGGCCTCTGCAGCCGGTCGGGTCATCAACATTTCTTCGGTGACCGGTGTGATTTCGGCTCCCTACATGCCGGCCTACAGCGTGTCCAAGGCTGCCCTGATTTCGTGGACCAAGGTGCTGGCGCGCGATTTGGCTCCTGCGGGCGTGACGGTCAATGCCGTCTGCCCGGGGTTCATCCGCACCCCGATGTGGGGTGAGTTGGCCAGCCGCGTGCCGGCGACGACGGGTGCGACCGATTCAGACGGCGATGTGTTTGACCAGCGGGTGCGCACTCTGGTGCCGATGCAAAAGCCGCAAACGGTCGAAGATGTGGCGGCTTGCGTCGGATTTTTGGCCACCGATTTGGCGTGTCACATCACCGGGCAGGTCATTGGGGTCGACGGCGGAGTCACCATTTAATTCCAGATCAGCATGAAAAAAGTCAAGAACATCCTTTTCATCATGTGCGATCAGCTGCGTGCCGACTATTTGTCGTGCTATGGCCATCGCACTTTGCAGACGCCGAACATCGACGAGATCGCCCGCCGGGGCGTGCGCTTTGATCGGGCTTATTGCCAATCGCCCAATTGCGGCCCTTCGCGGGCATCGTTTTATTCGGGCCGTTATGTGTTTTCCCACGGCGCTACCTGGAACTTCATCCCTTTGCCTTTGGGCGAGCAGACGCTGGGCGATCATTTGCGCCAAAGTGGCATGCGTGTCGCGGTGGTGGGCAAAACCCACATGTATGCCGACCGCGACGGTTTGTCGCGTTATGCCCTGGGGCCGGAAAGTGCCCAAAGCCGTTATGCCGCCGAGGCCGGGTTTGAGCCCTATGAGCGTGACGACGGCATCCACCCCGACAGCAAGGTGCCGCCGAATCTGGCCTATAACGAATACCTGCGTCGCCACGGCATGGGCGGAGACAACCCGTGGCACACGTGGGCCAATGCGGGTGAAGACGAGCACGGCAACATCGCCAGCGGTTGGTATTACCGCAACGCCCACTTGCCCACGCGGGCGCCGGACGAGCACGGCGAGACCGCCTACATGACGAATCGGGCGATGGACTTCATGACCGAGCAAGGTGACAAGCCGTGGTTGTTGCACCTGTCCTACATCAAGCCGCATTGGCCCTACATCGTGCAAGCGCCGTATCACAACATGTACGGGCCCGAGGACATCCAGGCCCCGATCCGGGCCGATCACGAGCGTGAAGACGATCACCCGGTTTTTGCCGGTTATCGGCGTCATCCGGAAGGGGTGGCTTTTTCGCGCGATGCCGACCGCTTGAATGTGATTCCGGCCTACATGGGCCTGGTCAAACAAGTCGACGACCACCTGGGGCGTTTGTTTGCCTTCATGAAGGCGCGCGGCCTGTGGGAAGACACCCTGATTGTGTTCACCGCCGATCACAGCGATTACCTGGGCGATCATTGGTTGGGCGAGAAGGAATTCATGTACGAGCAAGGGGTGCGGATCCCGATGATCATCGCCGACCCCTCGTCGCCGCAAACCCATGGCACGGTCAGCCAGGCCTTGGTCGAGGCGATCGACCTGGTGCCGACGTTCCTGGACACTTTGGGTCAACCCATGCCCCACCATTGGCTCGAGGGACAGTCTTTGCGTCCTTTGCTGCAAGGACAGGCCGGATCGGTGCGCGAGGCGGCGTTTTCAGAGCTGGATTACGCGATTTATGGCGCGGCCCGCGAATTGGGCCTCAAGCCCCATCAAGCACGGATGGTGATGGCGCGCAGCGAGCGCTACAAGTACATCCACTACGACGGCTTGCCGCCGCAGTTGTTTGACATGCAGGAAGATCCGCAGGAATTGCGCGATTTGGGGCGCGATCCGGGCCACGCCCGGGTGCGGGATGAACACCTGGGCTTGGTGTTTGACTGGATGCGCAGTCGGCGCAATCGGGTCACCATCTCGGATGCCGACATCATGAAACGGGCCAATCCGGCAGCGGCCGGTGGCGTGATCATTGGACAGTGGTGAGGAGACAGAACATGAGCAATGCCATTTTGCCCGAACAGTTTTTCTTGGCGGACGCCTGGTATGTGGCCGCATGGCCGCACGAAGTCAACGACCAACGGCCTCTGGCTCGCACCATCCTGGGGCAGGATTTGGTCTTGTTCCGCATGGCCGATGGGCAGGCGGTGGCCATGGAAGACCGCTGTGCCCACCGATTGGCCCCCTTATCCATGGGCCGCATCGAGCCCGATGGCATCCGCTGCATGTACCACGGCGTCAAATTCGGCGCGGCCGGTCAGTGCGTGGAGATTCCGGCCCAGCCTCAAGGCCATCCCAACATGTGCGTGCGCCGCTACCCGTTGGTCGAAAAAGACGGTTTTCTGTGGATCTGGATGGGTGTGCCCGAGCAGGCCGACGCCAGCAAGATCCTGGATGCCCCTTGGGCGCACGATCCGCGCTGGGCACCCTCACAGGGTTATTTGCATGTGCAGGCCCACATGAGCCTGGTGGCTGACAATTTGCTCGATTTCGGCCATTTGCCCTTTGTCCATCCCAACACCGTCGGGGCGGTGCAGCAGGCCGATTTTTCAACCCAGGTCACCACCCTGGCCGAGGGCGTGCAAACCGATCGCTGGTACATCGACGTGCCGGCCTCCAGGTTTCACCAGTCGGTCGGGCGTTTTGCCGGCAACGTGGACGCCTGGCATTGCTTCCGTTGGCATTTGCCAGCCGTCATGTCGCTCGATTCGGGCTCGGCGCCGACCGGCACCGGGGCGCGCGACAAGCCGCATGGCACGCGCGAAGGCGCCATTGAGTTCCATCACATTGCGGCACTCACGCCGCAAGACGATGACCACACCCATTATTTCTGGATCCATTGGCGCAATTTCGAAGTGGACAACCCGGAGATGACCGAGATCGTGCATCGCAACATCATGGCGGCTTTTGGCGAGGACCAGGCCATGGTCGAAGCCCAGCACAAGGCGGTGCGCCGGGGCAGCCAGACGGTGCCCAAGGCCATCATGGCCGACAAGGCCCTGACCATCGTGCGCCAACAAGTGGCAAAAAGGGTCTGAGTCGCCATGACCCGCCCACGCAATGTCCTGTTCATCATGTGCGATCAGCTGCGGGCCGATCATTTGTCTTGCTATGGGCACCCGCACTTGCACACCCCGAACATCGACGCCCTGGCCGCACGCGGGGTGGTGTTTGATCGCGCCTATGTGCAGTCGCCGGTGTGCGGCCCCTCGCGGATGAGTTATTACACCGGTCGCTACATGCATGCGCACGGGGTGAGCTGGAATTTTGTGCCGCTCAAAGCCGGCGAGATGACGATCGGCGATCATTTGCGGCCTTTGGGTGTGCGCAGCGTGCTGGTGGGTAAAACCCACATGCGCGCCGACCATGCCGGGATGTCGCGCATGGGGATAGATCCGGATTCGGCCATCGGGGTGCGCATGGCCGAGTGCGGGTTTGAGCCCTTTGAGCGCGACGACGGCATTCACCCCTATTCGGGGCATGACCCCGACCCGAATTACTCGGACTATTTGCGCGCCCAAGGGTTTGGCGGCGACAACCCGTGGGAGGCTTGGGCCAACACGGTGGTGGATCGCGATGGCACCCTGCGATCGGGCTGGTACCTGAAGTACAGTCATTTGCCGGCTCGCATCCCGAACGAGCATGCCGAGACGCCTTACACCACGCGCCGGGCGATCGATTTCCTGCGCCAGGCCGGGGATCAGCCCTGGCTCATGCACCTGTCGTACATCAAGCCGCACTGGCCCTATGTGGTGTCGGCCCCATACGCTGGCATGTATGGCCCCGAGCATGCCTTGCCCGTGGTGCGAGACCCCGGCGAGCGGCGCGATCCGCACCCGGTCTATGGGGCGTTCATGAACCACCGGGTGTCGCGCAGCTTTGCCCGCAGCGAGGTGCGCGATGCGGTGATGTCGGGCTACATGGGGCTGGTCAAGCAGATCGATGACAGCATCGGCGAATTGATGGCGCACTTGCAATCGTCGGGTGTGATGGAGCAGACCCTGATCGTGTTTTGTTCGGATCATGGCGATTATTTGGGCGATCACTGGCTGGGCGAAAAAGAGTTTTTCCACGAGCCTTCCATTCGGACGCCTTTGATCATCGTGGATCCGGATCCGCGCGCCGACACCACCCGGGGCACGCGTTGCGATGCGCTGGTGGAGTCGGTGGATTTGTTGCCCACGTTTTTGGATGTCTACGGGGGTCCGGCGGTGCCGCATGTGCTCGACGGTCATTCATTGCGGCCATTTCTGTTCGGTCAAACCCCCACCGATTGGCGCCAAGCTGTCGTCAGCGAATACGACTACTCTTTTCAGGATGCCCGGATTGAACTGCAAACCCCGCCGCGCGAATGCTGGCTGCGGATGATTTTTGACGGTCGCTGGAAATACATTTTGGCCGAAGGGTATCGGCCCATGTTGTTTGACCTGGCAAGCGATCCGCAAGAATTCAATGACCTGGGTGACAGTGAACAGCCCCTGCATGTCGAGGCCCGGCAGCGATTGCGGGAGATGCTTTTTGCCTGGGCGCGCCAGCCACGCCAGCGGGTGACGGTGCCCGATGGCCTGATTGCCAGCACTGAGGTGCAGGCCCGCATCACCGAGTCGGGGGTGTTGATCGGTTACGTCGACGAGCAAGACCTGATCGAGCAGCGCAAGTCGTTCAAGCCGCGATTTGCGTCCAGCAACCCCTTGGTCAAGCGCACCCTGGACCGACTGACCCAACCCATCGCAACCCCTCACGAGGAGGATCCGGCATGAGCCAGCACGAAACCCCTGACATCACCCCGCACAACCAGAGCCTGGACGGGGTGAGCTGGAACATTTTGGGGCAGGTGTACACGCCCAAGCAGATGAGCGAGGACAGTTTTTCGTGGCATGCGGTGTTTCCGGAGGAAACCTTTGTCCCGCCCCACACCCACGCCGATCAGGATGAGTACATCTATGTGCTGGAAGGTCGCATCGACCTGATTCTGGATGGCCAGCCCCGTTCGGCCCATGTGGGCGATCTGGTGCGCATGCCGCGCGGCATCCCGCACGCCTTTTTCAACAATTCCGGCAAACCCGCCAAGGCCCTGTTTTGGGCCGCTCCGGCGGGCAAGTTGGTCGACCTTTATCGTCGCATCCACAACATGTCGAGCCCCGCCCAAGTGGTCGAGGTGGCCCGCGAGTATGGGGTGTTTTTCGAGCCACCGGTTTCATCGGCCGCCTGAGAGGGCATTTTTTTTCATGGCAAATCAACAGGAGACAAACATGAAATTTCACCGCAGAAGCATCGCATTGGCATCGCTGTGTCTGGGCTTGGGCCTGGGCAGCAGCGCCGTGCAGGCGCAACAAAAACTGTTGCTCAATTCGTTCATCGGGGTCAATCACCCCATCACGACGCAGATCATCAAGCCCTGGGCCGATGATGTGGCCAAGGCCACCCAGGGCCGGGTGGTGATCGAGGTCGCCCCCACCAGCCTGTCGGCGCCGCCCCAGCAACTCGACGGCGTGACCAAGGGGGTGTTTGACATCGCCTATCAGTTCCACGGCTTTTTGGCCCCGAAGGTCAAGCTGACCAACGTGGCGCACCTGCCCTTTGTGAACACCTCGGCCAAGGGCAGCTCGGTGGCCTTGTGGCGCACCTATGAAAAATTCTTCGCCAAAGCCAACGAGTTGCCCGATGTGCAGGTCCTGGGTTTCTTTGTTGGCGCTGCGGGTCCCATTTACGCCATGAAGAACCCGATCAACAGCATGGCCGACCTCAAAGGCACCAAGATGTATGCGCTGCCCGGCGTGCCGGCACGCATGTTTGAAGCCGGTGGCGCCGGCGTGGTGGCTGCGCCTGCGGTGCGCAGCCACGAAATCATTTCGGGTGGCACGGTGGACTCATTTGCCGGTTATGCGACCATGGATGCCGATGCCTTCAAAACCTTGCAATACGCCAAGGAAGTGATTGATGTGCCGGGTCACCTGACGGTGCCGGCGTTTGCATTTTTCATGAACAAGAAAAAGTGGAATGCCATCGCCCCCAAGGATCAGGAAGCCATCATGGCGCTGTCGGGGGAAGCTTTCTCGCGCCGGTTTGTGGCGTATGACAACGTCGACAATCGCGTGCGGGCCGAGTCCAAGGCCAAGGGGTTGGTGTACAAAGAGGCCAGTCCCCAACTGGTGGCCGAGTTGAAAAAACTGGCTGAGCCGATTGAGGCTGCCTGGTTGGCGGATGCCGCCAGCCTGGGTGTGGACGGCAAGGCCGCCTTGGCCTTCTTCAAGGAAGAAGCCGTCAAGAACAAATGACGGTTCCCCAGTCCGGCCCCGACCGCCGCCAGGCGGTCGGGTTTCGCATGATGGATGGAGACAAACATGAGTGAAACGCAGGCCATGCCCGTGCATGACGATGCTTTGGACCGCTGGCTGGGCTGGATGTCCTCTGTGCCTTTGGGTCTGATTGTGGTGTTGACCTTTTTCGATGTGTTCGCGCGTTATGTTTTTTCGGCGCCGATCAAGGGCAGTCTGGAGATCATCCAGTACGCGATGGCCCTGAGCATCTTTGCCGCTTTGCCCCTGGTCACTCGCCATCGGGGCCATGTGACGGTGTCGTTGATCGATGGCCTGTTGGGGGCGTCGGCCATGCTCTGGAAAACCAGGATCTGTGATGCCATCAGTTTTCTGGCCTTGGCGCTGATGAGTTGGCGTCTTTGGATCTATGCCGGTGAGTCGATCGAGCAAAAGCAGCAAACCATCGTCCTGGCTTTGCCGCAGGGACCCCTGGTCTATGCTTTGGCCGTCTTTGCGGCGGTCAGCAGTGCATTGGTGTTTTGGGGTCTGTGGCGCTCGGTGTCTCGCCAGGGGGCCTCATCATGACCATGGCCCTGATCGGATTTGTGGTGTTGTTTGTGCTGGCTTTTGGCGGGGTGCCCCTGGGGCTGGCCATGCTGCTCGCAGGCGTCGGCGGCTTCGCCTATGTGCGGGGTTCCGATGGTGCGTTGGCCATGTTGGCGCAGATCATGGTGGACTCGTCGGCCAATTACGGCATGTCGGTGTTGCCGATGTTCGTGTTGATGGGCATCTTTGTCCACCGGGCCGAGATCAGCGAGGAGTTGTACGACGCAGCCAATGCATGGCTCGGTCACTTCAGGGGCGGCTTGGCGCATGCCACGGTCGCATCTTGTGCCTTGTTCGCGGCCATTTCGGGCAGTTCGATTGCCACGGCGGCCACCATGAGCCGGGTGGCCATCCCGCCGATGCGGCGACTGGGTTATCACGACCGGCTTTCAACCGGATCGGTCGCTTCAGCCGGTGTGTTGGGGGTGCTGATTCCGCCTTCGGTGCCCCTGGTGTTGTTTGGCCTGTTGACCGAGACCGACATCCGCAAGTTGTTCATTGCCACCATCATCCCGGGCTTGTTGCTGACCTTGTTTTTCATCATCGCAGTTTGGGTGACGGTCAGTCTGAATCCCGCTTTGGGCCCGCGCGGACCCAAATTCACCCTGAAACAAAAATTCATCGCTCTCAAAGGGGTGTGGGCGGTCATTGCCCTGTTTGTTTTCGTGATGGGCGGCTTGTACAGCGGGGTCTTCACGGCCACCGAGTCGGCCGGCATCGGCGCCATGGGGGCATTTGCCTTTGCGGTGGCTCGGCGCAAGATGAACCTGCGGGTGTTGGTGAGTTGTCTGGTGGAAACGGGCAAAACCACCGCCATGATTTTCACGATCATTTTCGGTGCTTTGGCGTTTGCCAATTTCATCACCCTGACCGGCATGACGGTGCAGTTGGTCGATTGGATCCAGCAACAGGGTTTCAGCGTCTACGGCGTGCTGATCAGCATGTGCGTCATTTATTTGGTGCTGGGCTGCCTGATGGAGGCCATGGGCTTGATGCTGCTGACCGTGCCGATGTTCACGGCAGTGGCAGTGGGGATGGGCGTGAACCCGATCTGGTTTGGCATTTTTGTCACGGTCATGATCGAAGTGGGCATGCTGACGCCGCCGGTGGGGATGAATGTCTTTACCGTCAAAACGCTGACCCCCGACGTGTCCCTGGCCACCATTTTCAGGGGGGTCATGCCGTTCTTGGTCGCCAACATGGCCTTGGTGGCTTGTCTGATCATCTGGCCTGCCTTGGCCCTGACGCCCCTGAAGTGGTTCAGTTGACCCGTTGCTTCGCCTGTCTTGAGTCGGTTGCGCCCCGCTGGGCGGGGGGCAAGCCCAGACTCACTTGCGTGCCATAGGTGCGCAAGGTGACCATGAGGCGCTGGTACTCGGGGCCGCTGAGCACGCTGGCGTAGTGCTTCATGAGTTGGTGCATCGCCGGTGCCGTGGCTTGCAAAACCTTCAGGCCCGCTGGCGACAGGCTGACTTGCATGGTGCGGGCATCGCTGGCTGATTTGCCCTTGTGCAGCCAACCCATGGCGACCATGCGGTCGATCAGTTTGCCGATGGTGGTGCGCTCGATCACCACCTGTTCGACGATTTGGGTCAGGCTGGCCTGACCCAGTTCGTCGGTGAGCGCCAGAATCCGCCATTCGGTGTGCTTGAGGCCATGCGGCTTGAGCAACACATTGGCGTTGGCCTGGTGCTGGCGCTCGATGCGCGCGAAGTGCGCCATCGGCCATTCGGAGACACGGAATAAAGGTTTGCTCAAATCAGTTCGCCGGGGGGGATTTCAAGCCCGAACAGGGCTTTGCCGTACACATCGTACATGCGATCCGCATCATAAAACGAGTGGCTGGACATGACGCTGATTTCCCGATGAAAGCGTTGCAGCTCGCAGTTGAGGAAAAAAGCGCCGGTGCCGGCCTGATCGCACAGCTCCTGGGTGACACGGCGGGCGGTTTTGACGACCCACGTGCAGTCGGCCCGAACGGCGGCTCGATCGAGCAGGACAAACCCGTGTCCGGCACGAGCCGTGCTGCCGATGCGCGCGGCATGGGCGCGCAGCAGGGCCTCGGCGGCATTGAGTTCGGTGTGGCCACGGGCGGTGTTGGCGCGCATGTAAGCCAGTTCGGAGGCCTGCGCACCCCCGTAGGCCAGAGTGCGGCCTTTCATGCGTTCGAGCACCTGGCGAGCCACGCCTTGCGCTGCCCCCAGCACCATGGCCGCCATGTTGGGGTAGTAGAACGACAACATGGGGATGCGCCAGGTGGGGCCGGTGTTGATTTGCAGCCCCGGTGCCGTGCCATCGAGCATGGATGATGCCGGCATGCTGCGGTGCTCGGGCACGAAGACGTCATCGAGCAGGCAGTCCCAGGTGCTGCTGGCCGACAGCCCGCTGACTTGCCAGTTGTTTTGGGCCTGGGTGTCGGTACGGGGCAGGGCAAAGCGTCGCACCTGCTTTTTTTCGCCGTCGACGATCTCGTGGGCACCGAGCAAGATCCAGTCGCCCAAGGGGTAGCCACTGCCGAAACGCCAATGCCCTTTGAGGCGGTAGCCACCGCTGACGCGTTGGGCGGTGCCGCCGGGGATGATGAAGCCCGGGGCGAAGGTGTTGGGGCCATTGGCCCAGAACTCATCCTGGGCTTCTTCGGGGAACAGCCCCATTTGCATGTTGTGTTGCAACAAGATGCCGATGGTCCAGGCGGTGGCCAGGCAGGCCTGCCCCAGGGTTTGGCTGACTTCGGGAAACAGCTCGTAGTCGACTTCAAGGCCGCCGTAGCGGTGGGGCACCCCCATGCGCATGATGCCGGCATCGAGCACCTGCTCAACCGTCGCAGGGTCGATTTGCCCACGCGCTTCGTTGTCAAAACCGCGCGGCCCCAATTGGTCGCGCAGGGCACGGGTGCGGGCGCGCACCACTTCGGCAGGATGTTGGGTGAAGGCGTCGGTGGCGGTGTTCATGGCTGTCTCCTCAAAATGTTCTGAGTTCAATTATGGGAAAATTCCCATAATTGTCAAGCCATTCAAACCCCCACGCCGCTTCAGGGCAGCAAAATGGGTTTCAGCGTCAGACCCGACAACGAGTCATCGATGGCGCGCTGGATGTCCGCCAAGGGGTAAAAGCGGACCATGCGTTCGAAGGGGAACAGCCCGCTGCCATGCAGGCGCAACAGTTGCGGGATGAAGTCGCGGGCGTTGGCGTCGCCTTCCACGATGCCGCGCAGGGTTTTGCCGTGCAGCATCATGTCGCGCACATCGACGGCCAATGTGGTGCCCGGGGCCGCGCCGCCGACAAAGCCGCAGCGCCCCAGCGGAGCCAGCACCGCGACGGCATGGGCCAGCACCGCCGGGTGGGCGGTGGTGTCCAGGCTGACCTGGGCGCCGCCGGCGCAGATCTCGCGGATGTGTTGAACCAGATCCGGTGTGTCGGCCGCCACGGCGTGGGTGGCCCCCAAACTCAAGGCCAATTCCAAACGGCTGGCGACCCGATCGACCGCAACCACGGTGGTGGCCCCCATCGCGCGAGCCGCCATGATGGCGGCCATGCCGACGGCGCCGCTGCCAAACACCACCACGCGGCCACCCGGCTCGGGGCGCAGCACATTGAGCATGGCGCCGGCCCCGGTTTGCAAGCCGCAGCCCATGGGGCCCAGCATGCGAAACAGGTCATCGGGGATGTGATCGGGCACATGCACCGCATTGACCGGGTTCACCAGACAGTGGCTGGCAAATGACGATTGACCGAAGAAGTGGTGGCGCACCGGTTGCTGCTCGTGGCTGAGGGCGGCGCTGCCATCGGGGCGCAGGCCCAGGAAGTTGCGTCCAAAGAAGTCGTGGCAATAACTGGGCGCATGGGCCGTGCAGCTGGGGCAAACCTGGCAATGGTTGTAGCTGAGCACGACCCGATCGCCGGGTTTGAAGTCTTGCACCGCAGAGCCCACGGCTTCGACCACGCCCGCGCCCTCATGACCCAGCACGATGGGTTGATCGACCGGAAACGGGCGCTGGAGCATGGAGATGTCGGTGTGACACAAACCGGTGGCTACCACCCGCACCCGCATTTCGTCGGGTCGGGGATCTTCAAGTTGCAGGGTGCGCAGCGCCAAAGGTGCGCCTGGGCGGTCTAAAACGACGGCGGTGATGTCCATGGGGGCTCCGGTGTTCAGGCGATGTGCAGGTGTGGGGTCTGGGCTTGCTCGCGTTGGCGCATTTCATCGATCATGAAGCGAATGCGTCCCAGGGCGGCATCGTTGCGCGCAGGCATGGGCTGGGTGCCGGGGGGACAGGCATCCCAGGCTTTTTGCTGGGCTTCGATGATCCAGTTGTCTTCGGCAAAGGCTTTGGCGATGCCTTGCCCCACCTGCTCGATGACGCTGGTGTCGCCATGCGGGAACTGGCAAGGCTGGATCCAGAAGTAATGGGTGGTTTTCTCGGTCTCGGGGGTCAGCAAAGAAAAGTGCCGCAAGTGCAGCGCACCGGGGTGGTCTTGCGGGGTGCCGGTGCCGCCCACCGGGGCTGAGCCGGCCCAATTCTCAAACACCGAGGGCAACCACCAGACCTGGCGGTTCCAGAAGTTGACCTTGCCTTCGAAGCGGCCGGCCATGGCGTGCAGGGGCGAGGGGTCGCAGTCGGGGATGTCGCGCGACAAGCGGATGCCGTGCTCAAAAGGGGTGATGGTCGGGTGGGCGTTGGGAAAAGCCGCGTTCGCCAGCGTGCTGCGGTGCACATAGGTCAGGTGCGAGAAGTCCAGCAGGTTGTCGGCGATCAGTTGGTAGTTGGCCTGGTAGTGGATGTAGCCGCGTGCGGTGGGCCAGGCCGGGTCGTCGTTCCAGTGCACGTCAACGATGTGCTGCGGATCGGCCAGTTGCGGGTCGCCGGGCCAAATCCACAGCAGGCCATGGCGCTCGATCAGCGGAAAACTGCGCACGCACATTTTGGGCGGAATTTTGTCCTGTCCGGGAATTTCGATGCAGGCCCCTTGTGGGCTGAATTTCATCCCGTGGTAGCGGCAGCGGATGCCATCGGCTTCGACATCGCCCAGCGACAGGGGTGCGAATCGGTGGCAGCAGCGGTCTTGCAGCGCCACGCATTCGCCGGCGGGTGTGCGAAACAGCACCACCGGCTCGCCCAACAAAGTGCGCGCCAACGGCCGGTCGGTGCATTCGTGGGCAAAAGCGGCCACATACCAGGCATTGCGAACGAACATGTCAATCTCCTTAGAATCAGGGCATCTTAGGAAAGGTTGCGCCTTGAGGCCAATACATTCTGTGAAGCCTGATTCAAAATTTGAATCACCCGGGGTCGACGTCAGACATCGGGTGCGAGGTTGAACGCATGAAAATCCAGACCCTGACCGCTTTGTTGCGCATCGAAGAGTTGGGCAGCATCCGCGCCGCCGCTGCGGCGCTGCATGTGTCGCAACCGGCCCTGACGCAGGCCATCCAGCAACTCGAAGAGGAGTTGGGGGCACAGTTGCTGATCCGCTCGCCCAGCGGGATTTCTTACACCGATTACGGACGCGCGGTGCTGCGGCATGCCCGACTGATGGTCAGCGAAACCCAAAGGGTGAAGGAAGAGATCGCACAAATGCGCGGCGATGGAGCCGGGCAAATCCGCTTGGCTGCTTCGCCCGCGATTTCCTTGTCTCTGTTGCCGTTGGCGTTGCGACCTTTCACCCGCAAATTCCCGCAGGTGCGGGTGCACTGCATCGATGGCATTTCTCCGATGGTGCATCCGGCCTTGCGCAGTGGCGCGCTCGACTTTGCCCTGACCCCGGTGCGGGCCGATGAAATCGAAACCGGTTTGGTGGCCGAGTGGTTGTGCGAACGCGAGGTGGTGGTGACCGCGCACCGCGACAACCCTTTTCACAGGGCCCGCTCACTGTCCGAGTTGGCCACCGCCCGTTGGGTCCATGCCACGCCCAGCAACGGGCCGGGAGCGGCCATCGACGCCCTGTTCCTGAAGGCCGGTTTGGAGCCGCCGACCCCCGTCATGGTGTGCGAGTCGTTGTTGGCCTTGCCCGAGATCGTGCGCGACACCGATTTGGTCACCACTTTGCCTGAAGTGCTGTTTGAACGTGTGCGTCACACCCATGGGCTGTGCCGGATTGAACTGACCGAGCCTTTGCCCAAGCTGCAAATTGCCATCTTGCATCGCGAGCACGTGCCCTTGACGCCCTTGGCGCAAGAATTGTTGGGTTGGGTTCGCCAGGCGGCCCAGGGCTGAAAGCGGGGCCGGTCTTGGACCAGCGCCTGGGGTTCAGCCGACCTGTCGTGCGTAGTGCTGGATCCAGCGGATCAGGGCTTCGGACGCCGGGGTCAAGGGCAGGTCATGTCGGCGCAGCACATAGATGGTGGGGCTGGGCAAGGGGTCCCGAATCGGCAAAACGCACAGGTGTTCCCGATAGGCGTTGCGCTCGTACAGGTCGCGCGGCATGGTGGTCAGCATCTGGGTCTGCGCCACGATACCCGGCAATGCCAGAAATGACTCGCAGACCATGCCCTGGCGCGGTGCAGGCAGTCCGCATTGGGCGAAGGCGTCCATGATGATGGCCCCGGGGCCGCGCGGGGCGCTGGAGAAGACCCAGCGGCAGTCGACCAGCTGAGCCAGGCGGGTGGCGCGTGCTTGCGGGTGCTGGCGCTGAGCCACGATGACCACATCGCTGGCGTGCAACGCTTGGGCTTCCAGGTCGCTGTCGATGTCATGTTTGTGGGCTGCCGTCAGGGCGAAGTCCAGTGTGCCATCGCGCAGTTGGGGGGAGACGCCGGGGTAGAGGCCGTCGCGCACGTGCACCTGCACCGAGGGAAATTCGTGGGAGAAGGCGGCCAGAGCCATGGGCAAGGAGCTCAGCGCCATGGCGGGTGAGGTGGCGAATTTCACCTGTCCCTCCCAATGCCCCCGCATTTGCTCGAGCACCTCTTGCGCCCGGCGACCCTCGGCCACGATCAGTCGTGCGTGCCGCATGAAGGCTTGGCCGAATTGGGTCAAGCTGACCCCGCGCTTGGAGCGCACCAACAGCGGCGCTTTGAGTTCTTCCTCGAGTTGCTGGATGGCCGCCGAGAGCGCGGGCTGGGACATGTGGATCAACTGGGCAGCGGCCCGCAGGCTGCCCACCTCTTCGATGCAGATCAAAGCTTGCAGGGTTTGGAACTTCATGGCCGCCCCATGGTGTGATCAGAAAAGCTGATCATAACTGCGTAAAAACGATTTGTGCATGGAACTGATCAGGCCTAGCATTTCGCCAGAAGCTTTGAGGAGACATCGACATGTTCATCAGAAACTGCTGGTATGTGGCCGCTTGGGACATCGAAGTGCCCAGCGAGGGGTTGTTTCACCGCACCCTGCTCAATGAGCCGGTGCTGTTGTACCGCGACACCCAGGGTGCGGTGGTGGCCCTGGAAAACCGATGCTGCCATCGGTCGGCCCCTTTGCATTTGGGGCGCAAAGAGGGCGATTGCGTGCGCTGCATGTACCACGGCCTGAAGTTTGACCCCCAGGGGGTCTGTGTGGAAATCCCGGGCCAGGCTCAGATTCCGCCCAAGACCTGCGTCAAAACTTACCCGGTGGTTGAGCGCCATCGACTGGTCTGGATCTGGATGGGCGACCCGGCGCTGGCCAATCCCGACGATATCGTGGATTACTTCTGGCACGACTCGCCCGACTGGCGGATGAAGCCCGGTTACATCCACTATCAGGCCAACTACAAGTTGATCATCGATAACCTGCTGGATTTCACGCACCTGGCCTGGGTCCACCCGAACACCCTGGGCACCGAGAGCGCCGCCGGCCTCAAGCCCCAGATTGAGCGTGACACCAATGGCATTGGCACTTTGACCATTTCGCGTTGGTACCACAACGACGACATGCCCAATTTGCACAAGAGTGTGGCCTCGTTCGAGGGCAAAGTGGATCGCTGGCAGATTTACCAGTGGTCGCCGCCGGCCTTGTTGCGCATGGACGCGGGCTCGGCCCCCGTCGGCACTGGCGCCCCTGAGGGTCATCGCGTACCCGAAGCCGTGCAGTTCAGGCACACCTCGATCCAGACCCCCGAGACCGAGACCACCAGCCATTACTGGTTTTGTCAGGCCCGCAACTTCGAGCTTGAAGACGAGGACCTGACGGAAAAAATTTACCAAAGCGTGGTGGTGGCTTTCGAAGAAGACCGCACCATGATCGAGGCGCAACAAAAAATCATCAGCCTGGTGCCCGATCGTCCCCTGCGACCGATCGGTGCCGACGCCGGCCTGAATCAGGCCCGCTGGCTGATCGATCGCCTGCTCAAAGCCGAGTCCGACCCGGGACAGGCCTGAGCCCAGCGGGTCGTATGTGCGTCACCGGCTTGGGCGGGTGGTGGCCGGATCGTTTTTTGCCTAACGAGGAAACCAAATGAATTTGAACAAGCAAGTGGCCATCGTGACCGGTGGCGCATCGGGGTTTGGCGCGGCCATTGCCCGCCGACTGAGTCAAGCCGGGGCAGCGGTGATGGTGGCCGATTTGAACGCCGAGGGCGGTCAGCGCATGGCCGCCGAGCTCAGTGCGGCAGGCGGTCGCGCGCATGCGATGGCCTGTGATGTGGCGTCGGAGTCGTCTTACCGCCAACTGGTGGAAGAGACGCTGGCCAAGCTGGGCGGTCTGGACATCGTGGTCAACAATGCCGGGACCACCCACCGCAACAAGCCTGCCTTGCAAGTCACCGAGGAAGAGTTCGATCGGGTGTATCGCGTCAACCTGAAAAGCATTTATTGGTCGGCGCAGTGCGTGATCCCGCATTTTGTGTCGCAGGGCAAGGGCGTGATGGTGAACGTGGCCTCGACCACCGGCGTGCGCCCCGGCCCCGGCCTGACCTGGTACAGCGGCAGCAAGGCGGCCATGATCAACCTGACCAAGGGCTTGGCGCTGGAGTTTGCGCGCGCCGGGGTGCGGGTCAATGCGGTCAATCCCATGATTGGTGAGACCCCGATGATGGCCGATTTCATGGGCATGGAGGACACGCCTGCGAATCGCGAGAAGTTTCTGGCCCGCATCCCGCTGGGGCGTTTCACACAACCCTCAGACGTGGCGTCCGCCGTGGCGTTTTTGGCTTCCGACGAGGCCAGTTTTCTGACCGGCGTGTGCCTGGATGTGGATGGGGGTCGCAACATATGAGCGCCACTTATCGGGCACCCCGGTTGCACATCGACGGGCGCTGGTGCGAGGGCGAGCACGCCGCTGACTTCGAGTTGGTCAATCCGGCCAACCGGCAGGTGCTGGATCGTTTGCGCTTGGCCAGCCGCGAGCAAATTGACCTGGCTTTGCAAGCGGCGCAAAAAGGCTTTGAGGCCTGGCAGCGGGTGGCAGCCCGGCGGATTTGCAAAAGACCATGCTCGAAGACACGCGCCGTTGGGGGCCCATCGTGCGCAAGTCGGGCTTCAAGGCCGATTGAGATGCGCCAAGCTGCGGCTTGGGCTACAGTCACACCATGAAACGTCCCAACATCATCTTCATCGTCGCCGACGACCTGGGTTATGCGGATCTGGGTTGCTATGGCGGACGCGAGGCCGACTTCGGCCCGGTCTCGCCCTGCATCGACCGCATGGCGGCGCAGGGTTTGCGCTTGACCCAAGGCTATGCCAATTCGCCGGTTTGCTCGCCAACCCGCTTCGCCCTCATGACCGCACGCTATCAGTACCGATTGCGTGGCGGAGCCGATGAGCCGATCAGCAGCAAAAGCAAAGGCAGCACGGTGTTGGGCTTGCCGCCGGAGCATCCGACCTTGCCCTCGATGCTGAAGCAGCAGGGCTATGCCACCGCGCTGATCGGCAAGTGGCATTTGGGCTATCCGCCGGCTTTTGGGCCTTTGAAGTCGGGGTATGACGAGTTTTTTGGCCCCATGTCAGGCGGTGTGGACTACTTCACGCATTGCAGCAGCAACGGGGCGCATGATTTGTACCAGGGTGAGCAGGAGCAACCCCAAGAAGGCTACCTGACCGATTTGATTTCGCAGCGTGCGGTGGATTACGTGCGTCGTCAATCTACGGCCCAACAGGAAAAGCCCTTTTTCCTGAGTTTGCATTACACCGCGCCGCATTGGCCATGGGAAACCCGCGACGACGAGGCGGTGGCCGAGGCGACCAAGAGCAACATTTTTCACCTCGATGGCGGCAACATCGAAACCTATCGCCGCATGATCCACCACATGGACGAGGGGATTGGCGCACTGATGCAAGCCCTGCGTGAGGCGGATCAACTCGATAACACCCTGATCGTGTTCACCAGCGACAACGGCGGTGAGCGATTCAGCGACAACTGGCCGCTGGTGGGCGGCAAGATGGACCTGACCGAGGGTGGCATCCGCGTGCCCTGGATTGCCCATTGGCCGGCGGTCATCCCGGCTGGTTCGGTCAGTGCCCAGCACTGCCTGACCATGGACTGGAGCGCGACCATGCTGGATTTGGCGGGCGCTGTGCCCGATGCCCGTTATCCGCTTGACGGGGTGTCGCTGGCCAGGGTTTTGCGAGACCCGGGGCAAACTTTTGATCGCCCCATGTTTTGGCGCATGAACCACCGGGGCCAGCGCGCGATGCGCCAAGGCCCGTGGAAATATTTGCGCGTCGATGGTCACGACTATCTCTTCAACATCGAGTCTGACGCGCGCGAGCGGGCCAATTTGGCCCAGCGTGAGCCGCAGCGCCTGGCCGATATGCGACAGGCCTGGGAGGACTGGGAGCGCACCGTGCCGCCGATTCCGGCCGACGCCGCCATCAGTTTGGGCTATTCGTACAAGGACATGCCCCAGCGATGAGCAAGTTGCATCGGGGCCTGCCGTTTTTAAGTTGGCCCCGCCCTACGGCGGCTTTGTTGCGCAGCGAGGGGCTGGCCGGTTTTACCGTGGGGCTGATGTTGATCCCGCAGGTGGTGGCTTATGCGGCTTTGGCTGGCATGCCGCTGATCACCGGGATTTATGCCGCGCTGATCCCGGCCCTGATCGCGGTGTTGTTCAGCGCTTCCCAGCGGCTGTCGGTGGGGCCGACGGCGCTGACCGCCACACTGGTGTTTTCATCCCTTTCGGGCTTGGCCGAGCCGGGTAGCCCGCAGTGGGTCAATTTGGCGGTTTGGCTGGCTTTGCTCAGTGGCGGTTTGCAGTTGCTGTTGGGGTTGGTGCGCCTGGGTTGGTTGCTCAATCTGGTCAGCGGCCCGGTGTTGGTGGGTTTTACCCAGGCGGCGGCCTTGTTCATCATCAGCAGCCAGATCCCGGCCCTGTTGGGCATGACCGGCGGCTGGGCGCAGGCCTGGCAACCCCAAAGCTGGCACCTGCCGTCGTTGTGCCTGGGGTTGGGCAGTTTGTCTTTGTTGCTGATGACCAAACGCTGGCATCCTTCGTTTCCCACGGTGCTGGTGCTGGTGTTGGTCAGCGCGGGCCTCAGTGTTTGGTTGGGATTGCCGGATGTTGCGGGACTGACTGTCGGTTCCTTGCCCCAAGGCCTGCCCCACGGTTACTGGCCCAGCGCCCTGAGCTGGGAAACCCTCAAAGCGCTGTGGGTGCCCGTGCTGGCCATCACGCTGGTCAGCTTCATGGAAACCGCCTCCAGCGCGAAGGTGGACAACGATCAGGCGGGCAAAACCTGGGATCAGGATCAGGATCTGATCGGGCAAGGCCTGGGCAAGATTGCGTCGGGATTCAGCGGCTCTTTTCCGACCAGTTCCTCGTTCTCGCGATCGGCCCTGAACTTGTATGCGGGGGCTCAAACCGGATGGTCCACGGTGGTGTCGGTGTTCATGATCCTGCTGTGTTTGCTTTATTTGACCCCGGTCTTGCAGCCTGTGCCGCAGTCGGTCTTGGCCGCCATTGTGGTGGCCGCCGTGCTGGGTCTGATCAAGCCGAAACAGTTTGTGCAGATTCATCGGGTGGACCGGATCGAGGCCTACACGGCTTTGGCCACCCTGTTGATCACTTTGCTCATGGCACCGCAGCTGTACTGGGGCGTGCTGGCGGGGTTGTTTGCAGCCTTGTGTCATTTTTTGTATGTGCGCATGCATCCGCGCATCATCGAAGTGGGCTTGCACCCGGATGGCAGTTTGCGCGATCGCCATTTGTGGAAACTGCCGCCGTTGGGTCGTGCGGTGTATGCCATCCGCATGGACGCGGCGCTGGATTTCGCCACCGCTTCGGCATTTGAAAAAAACATCGTGCAGGGCATTGCCGGCTCCCACGACATCGCTCATGTCGCTTTATTCGTGCTGTCGATGAACCGCATCGATGTGACCGGGACCGAAATGGTGGCTCGGCTGGAAAAAAATCTGAGTCAACGCGGCATCGTGCTGCACATCAGTGGCATCAAATTGCCTGTGGAGCAGGCTTTGCTTCGAGCCGGTTGTCTGCAACCCGGACCACACTTGCGCATGTACCGCACCGACGCGGAGGCGATCGAGGCTTTGCGCGCCGTGTGAGGCTGGCAGCAGGCCCTTAACGCGGTCGGTCGTGACCGGCTGCGCTGGCGCGGATGGCCGAGATCAGGGCCCGGCCGGCCGGCGTCAGCAGGGTGTTTTTCAGGGTGATGGCGTGGATCCGGATGAGGGGCAATTTTTCTCTGACCGGGACCACCACAATGTCTTTGGCTTCGCGCAGCGCCAAATGACGGGGGATGAAACCGATCAAGTCGGTGTGGCGAATGACTTCCAGCGCCGACCAGACGGTTTGCAAATACAGGGGACTGGCAGGCGCAGACAGGCCAAACTGCTCAAAGACGGAGCTGACGATGGCTCCCGGACCTTTGGGTGGCCCCATGACCATCCAGTCCTCGTCCATGAAATCACGGATGGATTTGGCTTTGGCTTTTTGATGGCCTTTGCGCACTGCCAGCACGAGATCGACATCGAGCAGCCGGCTGGTTTTGTATTCGCGCCCCAAGCCCTGCTCGGGGATGGGGCCGATGGCGAAGTCGATGCGGGCGGCCCTGAATTCTTCGAGCAATTCCGGGTACACCGCCTCGGTGACTTGCACTTCGACATCGGCGAAGTGGCGACGGAATTGCCCGATGGCTTCGGGCACAAACAACATCATCGGGATGGGGGAGCAGGCCAGGGCCACCCGACCCGCCACCTCGCCTTGCAATTGGGCCAGCTCTTCGCGGGCTCGGCGCATTTCTTCTTCGATGCGTTGGGCGCGCTCCACCAGGGCCAAACCATAGCTTGTCAGGGCAGCGCCCCGTGCCGTGCGCTTGAGCAAGTCGACGCCGGTTTGTTGTTCGAGCAGGCGCAGTGACCGGGTCAGAACCGGCTGTGTCACCCCCAGGTGTTGCGCGGCTGAGGTGATGCTGCCCTGGCGGTGCACCGCCAACAGCGCGCGCAGTTGAGCCAGGGTGATGTCGGAAGCGGACATGAGCGAAGGGGCAGACTTTGAAGGGCATGTCACAAAGACATGACTCATGCCTGAATTATATCTACCGCGATGGTTCGGCTCTTCTTAAACTGCACACCGTTCACCTTGATCAGAATTCATCACCGAACGCTTGGAGGCACATCCATGAATCGCAACGAAGTCACTGGGCTCGCGCAGCCCATCCTGGTGTCCGGGGGCGGCATTGGCGGCTTGTCGGCCGCCCTGGCCATGGCTCAAAAAGGCATCCCCAGCGTCGTGCTGGAGCAGGCCAGCGAGTTCGGCGAGGTGGGCGCCGGTCTGCAGGTTGGCCCGAATGCGTTTCGGGTTTTCGACCAACTGGGCGTGACCGGGGGCATCAGCGAGTTGGCGACGTTTCCCGAGTCGTTCACGCTGCACGATGCGGTCAGCACCGAACAGATTGTGCAAATGCCTTTGGGTGAGGGTTTTCGGCAGCGTTTCGGGCATCCGTATGGTCTGATGCATCGCGCCGATTTGCACCGGGTGTTGTTGGACGCTTGCCGAAGCAGCGATTTGATCACCCTCAAGACCGAGAGCAAGTGCGCGTCATTCATCGACAACGGCAACGAAGTGAAGGTGGAATTGGCGCAAGGCGGCAATCTGACGGGCAGTGCCCTGGTCGGTGCCGATGGCTTGTGGTCGGTGGTGCGGCAGGCCATCGTGGGCGATGGTGCGCCCCGATTGGCAGGGCACATTTGTTATCGGGCCATTGTGCCGATCGAGCAAATTCCGGCCCGGATGCGCAGCAACGACATGAATTTGTGGGTGGGACCCAAGATGCACATGGTGTTGTGGCCCATGCGCAAAGGGGCATACAGCAATGTCACGGTGGTGTTTCACAGCGATCGTTTTGAAGAGGGCTGGGACACCTACGGCGACCCCGAAGAATTGCGCGAACGCATGTCGACTTTGCACCCCGAGGTGTGCGAGTTTGTGATGTCGATTCAGGATTGGCGCATGTATGTGCTGCGCGATCGCGAGCCGATCAGGGATTGGTCCAAAGGTCGGGTCACGTTGCTGGGCGATGCGGCTCACCCCATGTTGCAGTATTTGGCGCAAGGCGCTTGCATGGCCATGGAAGACGCGATTTGCCTGGCCGCCGAGTTGGCGCGCCATGGCGCGAGTGTGGCCGACGCCTTTTTGGCATATCAGCAACAGCGCTACCTGCGCACGGCCCGGATCCAGTTGACGGCTCGCTTGTACGGGCATGTTTACCACGCTGCAGGGGCCAGCGCTGATTTGAGAAACGAGTTTTTACGCGCCAAAACCCCGGCGCAGATTTTCGAGAGCATGGCCTGGATTTACGAGTGATGCCAGCGCCACGCGCCATGATCAACCCAAGGAGACAACCATGAACCCCTCTTTTTTCGGACTTTGCTTCGCACATTGACGCTGATGGGACTGAGTGCATTCGCTGCCGCTCAAGCCCAAAATTTCCCGGCCAAGCCAATCCGGCTGGTCATCCCGGCTTCGGCGGGCACGCCGGTGGACATTTTGTCGCGCGTGGTGGCCACCAAAATGAGCAGCGAATTGGGGCAGTCGGTGGTGGTGGACAACAATCTGGCTTGCGGGTGCCCTTGCTGGTGCGCTGGCCGCGCCGCATTGGGGCAGGGATGGTGCATGACACGCCCAACCTGACCATGGATTGGTCGGCCACTGTGTTGGCGGCGGCAGGTGTGGCGCAAGATCCCGGCTTTCCCATGGATGGGGTCGACCTCAGCCCGACATGGACTGATCCGAATTGTTGCGCCGCCCCGGCGTGCATGCCGTCCACTCGGTCCACCGTTTTGTGCTGTCGGTGCCGGATCTGGCCGAGGCCGAGCATTTTTACCGGCATTTCGGTCTGGCGGTCAGCCGTGAGGGCGACCGTTTGGATTTGCGCACCGAGGGCAGCGGCCATGTTGGGGCCTCGGTCTTTGTCGGTCCGGGTCCGAAGCGGCTGGCATACGTGAGTTTTGCGATCGATGCGGCTGACCAGGCCGCCATGGCCGAACGAATCGCCCGACTGGGCTTGGCATGTCCGCCGCACCCCAAGTCCGATGGATCGGGCTTGTGGCTGCACAACCCAGTCGGCACACCCTTGCAGTTGGTGGTCGCGCCCAAGGTCTCGCCGAGCGAGAAAGCCCGGCCCAGTCCGACACCGGTGGTGCCTTTGGGACAGGGTGCGGCGCCATCTCGCAGCCGCACGGCAACGGTGCGCCCCAGGCGCTTGTCGCATGTGCTGTTTTTCACGCCCGACGTCAGCCGCATGGTGAACTTTTGCACCGAGGTCCTGGGCTTGCGCTTGTCGGATCGTTCGGGCGAGGGGATCGCCTTCATGCACGGCGCGCACGGCAGTGACCACCACCTGGCACGCCCTCGGGCGTGGGCATGGCGCGTCAACCCCGGGTCTGGATGAAGCCCGGCGATGTGTGCGAAGTCGAGGTGCAGGGCATCGGTGTGTTGCGCAACCCGATTCGGGACGAAGCCCCTTAAGGGGTGTCCGACGCCCCGCCATGAGGTCGGGGCGTTGTGCGCACTGCGTGCGGGTTCAGACCACGGACAGGCGTGCGCCTGCGGCAGCGGCTTCGATCTGCCCCACCTCGGCTGCGTCGGCAAAGCCGTGACGCCGGAAAATGGCCAGGACATCGGCGACCGATTCCGGCGCACAAGACACCAGCAGACCACCGCTGGTTTGCGGGTCGGTCAGCAGTGCTTGATCGACCGGCGACAGGTTGGAGCCCAGAGAGACCTCGGACCCGTAGGCGGCCCAATTGCGATCGGATGCGCCGGTGACCATGCCTTGCGCAGCCAGCGCCTTGACGCCGGGGAGCAGGGGCACACGCGCCATCTCGATGCGAATGCTGGCTTGCGCCCCGCGAGCCATTTCCAGGGCGTGGCCGGCCAGGCCAAAACCGGTGACATCGGTCAGGGCATGTACGCCATCGAGTGCCGCCAGGTCGGGACCCGGGGTATTGAGGCGGGTGGTGTTGGCGATCATTTGGGCGTATTGCTCGGGGCTGAGCATTTCCTTTTTGAGGCCGGCAGACAACACGCCCACACCCAGCGGTTTGCCCAGCACCAAACGGTCACCCACTCGGGCGTCGGCATTGCGTTTGACCCGTTTGGGATGTACCAGGCCCATGACCACCAGGCCATAGATGGGTTCGACCGAGTCGATCGTGTGTCCCCCCGCGATCGGGATGCCGGCGTCGCGGCAGACCGATTGACCCCCGTCGAGGATTTGGCGGATGGTGTCGACCGGCAGCACGCTGACGGGCATGCCGACCAGGGCCAGGGCCATGATGGGTTGACCGCCCATGGCGTAGACGTCGCTGATGGCGTTGGTGGCGGCAATGCGGCCAAAGTCGTAAGGGTCGTCGACGATGGGCATGAAGAAGTCGGTGGTGGCAATCAGTGCCTGCTCGTCGTTGAGTTGATAGACCGCGGCATCGTCGGCGGTCTCAATCCCCACCAGCAGCTGCGGCGGGATCGGCATGGCCGTGGTGCCTTTGAGGATTTCGCTCAGCACGCCGGGGGCGATTTTGCAGCCGCAGCCGCCACCGTGCGACAGGCTGGTGAGACGGGGGGAGGTGGACAGGGGGTTCATGAGTGCTTCAGTGAGGATGGGGGTTGAACGGGTCCAGCACCAGCTCGCGCAAGGTTTGGGCTTCGCGCTGGGGTGCGAACAAGGGGGCTCGCAGTTCACATTGTGCGTGCAATTGCGACAACCGGTTGGGGGCGGTGTTGAGGCGCAGGGCTTGTCGGCATTCGCGCAATAGCGCGGCAGCGCGGGCGGCGTCGCCCCAGGGGAAGTATCCGCCATAGTCGTGCCCCAGCATGCCAATGTTGCCGGGAACCCCGGAGGCCAGCACCGGGGTGCCGCTGGTGACGGCTTCCATGATCACATGGGCGCCGCCTTCCATTTGGCTGGGGTGCAAGAGCACATGCGCGCGCTGGATGTGGCCACGGGCTTGGGCGTGGGAGACACCGCCCCACCAGCGGTAGTGCGGGCATTCGGCCATGGTGGCTTGAGCGGCTCGACCCAGTTCGGGGTCGAGTGCGTTGCCCAGATGGTCGATGCGGATGCCGTCCTCAGGGCTCAGCAACCGAGCCACCTCCAGGACCGTCCGGGGTGATTTTTCGGTTCTCAAATGACCCACCACCACCACACGCAGATGACGCCGGGTTTTGAGCAAGGGCTGTCGGGATGAGCAGGATTGGAAAACCACCCGGCATTTGGTCCTGAGATCAATGGGCAATTCATTCGGTCCGTTGTCTTGCAAGACCAGCAGGCGATGCGCCACCTTCAGCGAGTGTTGGGCGCTGGCATCGGTAGCGATGTCGCGGTAGAGGTCGGTGCCGGTCAGGGCGACGATCAGTGTGCGGTCGGGATGGCGATCGGCCCAGGCGGCAATCGAATCGGCGGAGCGACGCGCGTGCAAAGCCAGCAACACATCAAGTTCGGGGGCCGATGGGTCGGGCCAACGGCTGAGCAGATGAACTTCGCAGCGGGCCGCCAACATGCGCGACCAGCGTCGCGCGGTTTGCCAGTTGCCGTTGTTGGCGTCAGCCAAGGCCGGTGTGACGATGCCGATGCGGGGCCTGATGGGGGTGGTGCCGGGGTTCATGCTTGGGCCCAAAAGACGCCGAACCAGTCTCGGTCGTCGGTCCAGTGTCGGGTCGGACGGAAGCCGGCTTGACGCAAAAGGTCCTGGAAGGTCGGGATCGTCCATTTGTGCGAATTTTCGGTGTGGATGCGTTCGCCCGCCTCGAAGGTGCGTTGTCCGCCCGGCCAGCTCACCTGCTGGTGTTGGCGACTTTCCAGGTGCATCTCAATGCGCGACGCCGGGGCGTTGAAAAAAGCCACGTGATCCCAAAGGCGGGGGTCGAAGTTGCTGCCCAAAATCGCATTGGTGTGCAAGAGGATGTTGCGGTTGAAGGCGGCGGTGACCCCCAGGTTGTCGTCGTAGGCGGCTTGCAGCACGGCCTCGGGCTTGACCAGGTCGACGCCGATCAACAGCCCCCCTCCGCCAGCCCCCTGACGGCACAGGTCGTGCGCCTGACGCAGCAGTGCCAAGGCCTGATCGGGATGGAAGTTGCCGATGCTCGATCCGGGGTAGAACATGATGCGGGGCTGGTCTTGTGCCCCCATGCTTTGCAGCCAATCCTGGGCGGGTGCCGGCCAATTGAGCCGATTGGAAAAATCCATGCCCAGACCGCACATGGGCAATGCGGCGTGTTGTCGGGCCAAGCCTTGCAAGGTGTCACGCAAGAAGTCGACCGAAATGTCCACCGCCACATAGGCCATGGGGCGCAGCACCGGGAAGAGCCGGGCTGCTTTGGTGCAGCAACCCGCGCCCAGGTCGATCATGACGCCCCCGGCGGGCACATGTTGCGCCATTTCGGTGCCGTGGCGGTTGAAAATGCCGGCTTCGGTGCGGGTCGGGTAGTACTCGGCCAGTTGGGTGATGGCCGTGAAGAGTTGAGAGCCCAATGGGTCGTAGAAGAATTTGGGCGACAAATGGGCTTGAGGGTGCAACAGGCCTGCCAGTAATTCGGCGGCGACACCGGGCTGATCGATGGCGTGCGTCTGGATGAAGGTGGGTTGTGATGACACGGTTACATTGTAGAAAAGGTGACACATCCGTGTCCGGTGCGGTGATTTATCCCCAGAATCTCCTCAGAATCGCCCGATGGGTTCTAATGCGTCTTTCAGATCAATGGACTTGTCCCATGAGCTTTGTTTCACCATCCTTGTCACGACGCCTCTTGCTGAGTTGCACCGCTTTCATGGTACTTTGTGCTGCGCCGGTTTGGGCCCAGCCGGTGCTGAAGGTCAGCACCATCCCGGAAGAAGCAGCCACCGAGCAGGTTCGCAAGTTCACCCCATTGGCCGAGTATTTGTCCCAAACCTTGGGCATGAAAGTCGAGTTCACCCCGGTCAGCGATTACCCGGCGGCGGTGGAGGCCCTGGTCAACAAGCGCATTGATCTGGTCTGGTTCGGCGGTTTCACCCATGTGCAGGCGGCGCGACGTTCCGGGGGCAAGGTGATTGCCCTGGCGCAGCGCGAAGAAGACACCCGGTTTCAGTCGGTTTTCATTGCGAAAACCCAATCGGGCATCCGCGAGCTGAGCGACCTCAAAGGCAAGCAGGTTTCATTCGGTTCTGCCAGCAGTACTTCAGGGCACCTCATGCCACGCAGCTTTCTGTTGCAAGCCGGCCTCAACCCCGAGCGCGATTTCAAGCGGGTCGCGTACAGCGGTGCGCACGACGCCACGATCGCGTCAGTGGTCAGTGGTCGGGTCGATGCGGCGGCCTTGGACATCACCGTGTGGCGCAAATTCGTGAGTGAAAACAAGGTCGATACGGCGGCGGTTCAGGTGTTCTACACCACGCCGACTTATTTCAATTACAACTGGTCGGTGCACACCGACATGCCCGCCGATTTGCAAAACCGCATCAAGGCGGCTTTGCTGGCGCTGGATCCGGCGCAGCCCAAACAGGCTGAAATTTTGCGCTTGAATCGGGCCACGCGGTACATCCCGACGCAAAACGAGAATTACAAGGGGCTGGAGGCCGCGGCCCAATCCGCAGGCCTGCTTTGATGCTCAGCTCCGGGTTCTGACTTGAAAGTTCAACTTCATGCGGTACAAGCGCGTCATCCCGCCGCACAGGCCGGGGCGAGACCCGCTTTGCAAGATCTCGAATTGAGCTTGGCGCGGGGCGAGCAGGTGGCGGTGATCGGGCCCTCGGGGGCGGGCAAGACCTCCTTGCTTCAAGTCATGTCTTGCGCCTTGCCACCCTCGCAAGGGAAGCTCTTGCTGGATGAGGCGGATCCCTGGGACATGCCCAAGGCTGCTTTGCAGCAGTTGCGTGGGCGATTGTTTTTGGCGCCACAAGTGCCGCCCTTGCCGCCACGACAAAGGGTGGTGACGGCGGTCTTGGCAGGGCGTTTGCCAGCCATGGGTTTGTGGCAAAGTTTGCGTTCTTTGCTCTATCCGACCGATCTTGAGTCGGCGCATGAAGCGCTCGCCCGGTTGGATCTGGCCGACAAAATCTTCGAGCGGGTTGATCGCTTGTCGGGCGGCGAGCGACAGCGGGTGGCTCTGGCGCGGGCTTTGCTCGCCCCCGCCACTTTGTGGATGATCGACGAACCGTTGTCGGCGCTGGATCCGGCGCGCGCCCGTTTGGTCATGCAGACGCTGACCGAGCTGGCCCGTGCGCAGGGCATCACCCTGGTCGCGACTTTGCACCAGGTGGAGGCTGCGCTGCTTTTTTTTCCGCGCATCATCGGCATGCGCGAGGGGCGCGTGGTCTTCGACCTGCCGTCGGCTGCTGTCACGCCAGAGCGTTTGGCGGCCTTGTACGAGCATTTCGAGCACGAGTTGCAGCGCGCGCCTGAGCCGCCACCTGCTGAGGTGCCAACCGCTCCCTCCGTGGTCATGCATTGCCGCTGATGCCCCAGGTCTGTCCGGATGATCGCACCTGATACAGCTCCCCTGCGCGACCCGGCCTGGCTGGGTCGGGTGTTTGGGCTGACGGTGGCTGTGGTGCTGCTGTGGCCCTTGCTGGTGGCGACCGAGTTCAAACCCTGGGTGTTTCTGGATCCCGACAATGTTCGGGTCAGCGTCGCTTTTGTAGCCAGTTTCTGGCCTCTGGCACTGGATGCCGATTTTTTGAAACTGGTGGCGCTGGACACCTGGCGCACCTTGGCCATGGCCACCGCCGGCATCACGCTGGCCTTGGTGTTGGCAATTCCCTTGGCTCTGATCAACACGCGGGTGTTGTCGGTGTCGGCTCTGTCGGGTCGCATGGCTGCGCTGCCTTGGTGCGTTCGGCAGTGCGCGCGCTGGTTGCTGATCGTGTTGCGCAGCATCCCCGAGCTGGTCTGGGCTTTGGTCTTTGTGCGGGTGGTGGGGTTGGGGCCGGCAGCCGGGGTGTTGGCCATCGCACTGACCTATGCAGGCATGTTGGGCAAGGTTTACAGCGAGATTTTCGAAAGTGGCGATCCCCACGCCACGCACACTTTGCTGCGTGCGGGCGGCGGCCGATTGCAGGCCTTTTTCTATGGTTTGTTGCCAACCCACGCGGCTGAATTGACCAGTTACACGGTGTACCGCTGGGAATGCGCGGTGCGATCCTCGGTGGTGCTGGGCTTTGTGGGCGCTGGAGGCTTGGGGCAACAAATGGACAACGCCATGAAGATGTTCAACGGTGGCGAGGTGGCGACTTTGCTGCTTGTGTTTGTGGTGCTGGTGGCTCTGGCCGATCGGGTCAGTGCTGCGTTGAGGCGGGCGTTGGATTGACATGGCCGCACCCACTCCGCCCCGTTTGACGGTGCCGCGACCGGCCCCCTGGTTTCATGTGCGCTGCAAAGCGTGCTGGCTGGTGTCGGGCATTGCCGTGCTGGTTGGAGCCAGTTTTTTCAGTCTGGATTTGCGCTGGGGCCAGTTTTTATCGCTCGATGCCTTGCGCAGCATGGGGCGTTTTGTGGCCGAGTTTCTCAGCCCCGATGTTTCGCCGCTGTTCGTGGTCAAGGTGGCATGGGCCACCCTGGAAACCCTGGCCATGTCCTTGCTGGGAACTTTGTTGGCCGCTGTGGCCGGACTGGCCTTGGCATGGATGGCCTGCCGTTTGCATCCGGATGATTCGGACTGGGTCATTGGGCTCACACGGGGCTTGCTCAATTTGCTGCGTGCGATTCCCGAGTTGGTGTGGGCTGCGCTGTTGCTGATTTCGGCCGGTTTGGGGCCGTTTGCCGGTACCCTGGCTTTGGCGGTGCACACGGCGGGTGTCCTGGGTCGCCTGTTTGCCGAGGCGATGGAAAACGCGCCGCGCGGACCGACCGATGCCTTGCGCGCACATGGGGTGAAGGGCGTTCGTTTGTTGGGCTATGCAATCGGCCCGCAAGTGTTGCCCCAGGTCATGAGTTACACGCTTTATCGTTGGGAAAACAACATTCGGGCCGCAGCGATTTTGGGGGTGGTGGGGGCGGGTGGTTTGGGCCAGTTGCTGTCGTTTCATCTGGGGCTGTTCCAGATGGACAAAACCGCCACGGTGCTGTTGGCGATGCTGCTTTTGGTGGCGGGGGTCGATGCGCTCAGTGCCTGGATGCGTCGGGTGCTGAGCCGTTAGCATTTGGGGCGTGGGCCTGTTGTTCAGCCCGCAGCCACTGTCCGAAATCCGGCCAACAGGTCGGTGCGCCGAGGCAGGTAAAAATTTCGGAAACGATGGTCCACCATGCATTCGGGTGTGGCCCAGGAGGCGCCTTTGAGCACGCGGTGGGTGTGCCACCAAGGAGCCGAATAATCCTCATAGGGGTGTGCCACGAATCCCTGAAATGGCGCAAAGGGCGTGCGGGTCCACTCCCAGACCTCACCCCACTCAAAACCCGACGCGGCAACGGCGGCAGACCATTGTGCTTCGGTAGGCAATTGCCGGCCGGCCCAAGCGCACCAGGCCTCGGCATCCAAGGCTGACAGGTGGGTGGCAGGCGCAGACAGGGGCAAAGGCTGCCAATGCGAGCCACTCCGAATCCACCATTGAGTGCCGTCGTGGCGCAGAGGGTCCGGCACGGGGTGGCCTGTCTCGTGCGCGAAGGTCAGGTAGCGGCCCCAACTGACGGGTCGGGCGTCGATCTCGAAGGCAGGCCATTCGATGCAGGCTGACCCCACTTCGTTGTCAAAGGCAAATCCCGGTCCGACATGCCCCAATTCGATCCGGCCACTGGGCACGTGCAGGGCAGATTCAGGGCCCATGGCGCAAGAATCCGCAGAGCTGCGGCGAGTGATGGCTTGCGGGAGGTCGATGCCCAGTGCCTGCGCCATGTAGACCGAGGCCTCGTTGTGCATGGCTTCGTGGAAAAGGGCCAGGCGCCAGAAATACAGGTGATCATCTGGATCGCCCTGAATCTCGGCCAAGCGTTTGTGGCTGAGTGCACTGACACGCGCCAAGTAGTCCCGGGTCTCGCCCAGATCGGGCAGGGGCAAAGCCCATCGGCTGGCATGGGCGACGGTGCTTGAGTTGTAGAGGCCATCGGCGCCGGGCAGGATCGATGGGCCATGGCGACCCTCGGCATGGCCGCGCGTGCCCAGTTCGGGCTGCGGGTGACGCACGGTCCACCACTCCTGAAACCAGGCCACATGACCCCACTCCCACAAGGGTGGGTTCAGCCCCGCGGCATAGGGCACTTGCAGATCGGGCAAAGCCAGATGCCAGGCTTCCATCAAGGCCAGCGTTTGTTGGCGAACCTGGGTCATGGCCAAGGCCAGGTTGTTGGCATTGGCGCTGCGTTCGGGGCTTTTTCGGGGGCCGTGCATGGGGGGATGATAGACCTGCGGGGCAAGGGGAGTCGAATGCGGTGAAAATCGAACCCACCTTTGATTTTGTTGCCATGTCCAGCACACCCGACACCATTCCTTTGTTTCCGCTCTCGCACGGGGTATTTCCCGACGGGATGTTGCGTTTGCAGATTTTTGAGCCCCGCTATCTCGATCTGATCAAGCGTTGCCAACGCGACCAAACGCCGTTCGGGGTGGTGTGGCTCAAGCAGGGGCGAGAGGTGCAAACCCCGGGCGATGCGCCCGAGTTCCACCGCGTGGGCTGCATGGCCCACATCCGTCGTCTGGTGGAGGTTCAACCCGCTTTGTTGCAGGTCGTGTGTCAGGGCGGCTTGCGCTTTGAATTGACCGGTGCGCAGCCCGGTCCCTACGGGGTTTGGCAAGGCGAAGTTCGGTATTGGCCGGCTGATCCCGAGGTGGTGCTGCCGACTGAATTTCAGGGGCATGCCGATCAGATGGGGCAGGCCATCGCGCAGGCGCAGCGCCAGGGCGTCTCAGACCGTTTGCCCTGGATGCCGCCATACCGGCTCGATGATTGCGGCTGGCTGGCCAACCGTTATGCCGAGGTGTTGCCCCTGGATGCCGTCTGGAAGTTGACGGCACTGGCCGAGATGGATCCGCTGGTGCGCATGCGGCTGGTGGCGCAGGTGTTGGAGCCGCCCGCGACCGATTCGGGATCCTGACCCCGAAGCAACCAATCCGGTCGCCAGGGCGTGTCAGGCATCCACGCCGTGGACGGCCAACCAGTGCCGCATCCGGGCAACGGCCAGGTCCGGGTCGGTCAGCGCGTGGGCCTGGTCGGCCAGCCTGAAGAGTTGACACAGGTGGGGAACCGAGCGGGTGCTTTGTTGGCCACCGACCATGGCGAAATGCGACTGGTGGCCGTTGAGCCAGGCCATGAAGACGACGCCGGTTTTGTAAAACCGGGTGGGTGCCTGGAAGATGTGGCGCGACAGAGGGACGGTGGGGGCCAAGATGGCATGAAAAGCCTCGACTCTGCCGGCCGCCAATTCGGACAGCGCCGCGCTGGCAGCGGGAGCGATGGCATCGAAGATGCCCAGCAAGGCGTCGCTGTGCCGATGGACGTCGTGCGTGCCCACGCCATCGCCGGCGATGAGTTCGGCGTAATTGAAATCGTCACCGGTGTACATGCGCACGCCGGCGGGCAGTTGGCGGCGCAGGGCGATTTCACGGTCTTTGTTGAGCAAAGACACCTTGATGCCATCGACCTTGGGAGCATGGGCTTGCATGATGCCCAGGGCCACCCGGGTGGCAGCGTCCAGGTCTGCATGGCCCCAGTAGCCTGCGAGTTGCGGGTCGAACATGTCGCCCAACCAGTGCAAGATGACGGGCTGACTGGCCTGACTCAGGATGTGGTCGTAGACTTTTTCGTAGTCGGCGGGGCCACGGGCCACCTGCACCAGGGCACGGCTGGCCATGATGATGAGTTGCCCGCCCAGGGCTTCGATGGCTTCCATTTGCTCATCGTAGGCACGGATCACCTGATCGAGTGTGCGGACCTGGCTCAGGTCCAGATGGTCGGTGCCGCAACCGCTGGCCACGCGTGCGCCCGGCACGCTGCGCGCTTCGGTCAGGGTGCGCCGGATCAACTCCAGCGAGGTGGGCCAATCCATGCCCATGCCGCGTTGCGCGGTGTCCATGGCTTCGGCCACGCCCAGTCCCAGTGACCACAGGTGGTGGCGGTAGGCCAGGGTGGTGTCCCAGTCGACCGCACTGCCCAGCCAAGGGTCGATGGCTGCAAGGGGGTCGGCCACCACATGGGCGGCCGAGTAGGCGATGCGATTGAATGGCTGGCGCGCGCCGGTCGGCGCGGGTTGGCCCAGCAGGCTGTAGCGGACGGGTTGGCCTTGTTCGTCAATCAGGGTGAGGCTGCGCATGGTTGCCCTTCAGGCCAGCTTGGCCGCTTTTTTGATGTCGGTCAGGGCCACCATTTGTGGCGATTTTTTGTAGTGCGGGTCCAGCGGGAAACAACCCGAGATCATGCCGTTGCGCGGCGCGGTGGTGCAATCGCTGAAGGTGCGGCACAGGCGTTTGCGTTGCAAGGGGCGACCCTCAAGCACATCGGCGGCGAGTTCGGGATAAGACAACATCATGCGTCCGAGTCCGACCATGTCGGTCCAGCCGGCGCGCACCACAGCCTGCGCCACATGGGGCAGAAATTCCTGCAAATAGGTGTAGCCGCTGCCGACAAAGGCCAGCTGCGGGAAGCGGGCCTTGAGGTCACGCACCAGGGCCAGGTGCCGCATGACCCCAATCAGCGGGTCCTCGGGCGGTTGATAGCCATCGGACGGCGGGTACAGGGCGGGTCGGGTGACGTGCGGGGTGTAGTACGGACTGCCGATGGTCACGTTGACCATGGGGATGTCGAGTTCGGTCAGCACCTGCAGGAATTCGGCGGTTTCGTCGATGCGGATCTGACTGGGGTCTTGTTCGTCGATGCCAAACCCATAGCGGTAGGGCAGGGCTCCGGTGGTGTCCACCGGCACGCCGGGGCCCAGGGTCTCGGCGTCGGATTGATCGGGATCGGGCTTGTAGGGCAAAAAATCCACTGCCGACAGGCGCACCCCGATGCCCAGACCGGGCACTTCGGTGCGGATGCCTTGCACCAGTTCGCGCAGAAATCGGGTGCGATTGGCCAGCGAACCACCGTAGTCGCCAGGGCGGGTTTTGGCGGACAGGAATTCATGCCCCAGGTAGCCGTGGCAGTGCTTGAGGTCGACGAATTGAAAGCCCACTTGCCAGGCGCGTTTGGCCGCGACCACGAAGTCCTCGATCAATTGGCGGATGTCACCGTCGCTCATGAGCACCAGGTTTTCTTTCGGGCCGAATTTGCCGTCGAGCAAGGGGTGACGGTAAAGCACGCGCGGTTCCATGCGGGCGTCGTCATTGGGTTTGCAAAAGCGCCCAGAGTGGGTGAGTTGCAAACCGATCAACAAGCCCTGGTCGTTGCCCATGCGCTCGCGGTGGGCGGCCACCAGGGTTTCGCGCAGACCGTCCAGGGCTTGCAGGTTGGCTTCGTTGATGACCAACTGGCGCGGGTTGGCGCGGCCATCGTGGCGCACCGCCACCGCCTCGCCCCCCCAAATCATTTTGGCCCCGGACAGGCCGAAATGGCGCCAGCGCCGCCGGGTGTGTTCGCTGGGGCTGCCGTCGGCATGACCGTCCCAACCCTCCATCGGGTGTACCGCGTATCGATTGCCCACGGTGTACGGACCGATGTTCAGGGGCCGGGCCATGACCGAGTCGGGGCCTGATTCCAGTTCGTCGTCGCAGGGCATGTCAAGGCCCAGGCGTTGCAGGTTTTCTTTGAAGCCGGCCGGGCTGGCCAGTGATTTCACTTTGATAAAGTCACCAAATTTCATGGGCCAGCCTTGATCCGTGTGAGGTTTTTGGCGATGATAACCACATGCGCCTGAGGTTTTTGTCACATTCAGGCACGGTTTGCGGCAACTTGCGCGACTGGGCCGGTATTGTCAGCAATCAGCCTGAATTGCACAATCGAGCCACAGGATCATGAGGTGTCTGCGATGCAAGCATGGGTGATGAAGGAATTTGGGGCCGATTTGGAGTTGCGCGAGGTCCCTGAACCCGCCTTGGGTCCGACGGATGTGTTGGTCGAGGTCAGTGCCTGCGGTGTGGGCTTGACGGTGGTGAATTTGCTGGCCACGCCGGGCCGGGTTCGCCAGTACCCCCGCATTCCCGGTCATGAGATCGCCGGGCGGGTGGTGGCCGTGGGCTCGGCGGTGCGCACGGTGAGTGTGGGTACCCGGGTGACCAACCATTTTTACCTGACCTGTGGCCAATGCCGCCATTGTCGTTCCGGGCGCGAGACCCTGTGCCTGGCGGCTTGGGGACAGGTGGGGCAGGCCATCGACGGCGGTTATGCCCAATATGTGGCTTTGCCCGAACGCAATGTGGTGGCGATTCCGGATGGCGTATCCGACCTGGATGCGGCCATCGGCTCGGATGCGATTGCCACGCCCTACCATGCCTGTGTGCAAGAAGCCAAACTGCGGCCCGGCGATTCGGTCCTGGTGGTCGGCGCTGCGGGTGGCATCGGCATCCACATGATTCAAATGGCGCGTTTGTGCGGTGCCAGGGTGCTGGCCGCCGATCGCGGTGCGCAGCGCATGGATTTCATCCGCTCTGTGGGGGCGGATGTCTACATCGATGTCGATCAAGGGCCCCTGTCTGCGCAGGTGCTGGCAGCCACCCATGGTCTTGGCGTGGATGCGGCCATTGACATCGTGGGAGCGCGGGTTACCCTGGAGCAGTCCCTGGCTTCATTGGCGGTGCGGGGGCGGTTGGTGGTGATCGGTTCGAGTCCGGCCGGGGTATACGGGCAGGATCCCAGTTTCATGGTGGACCCGCAAAAATTGCTGCACCGGGGGCTTGAGATTCACGCTTCGCGCTATGTCACGCTGAGCGAGATCGCCAAAACGCTCGATTTGATCCGGACCGGCAAAATCAAACCCGTCGTCACCCGGACCGTTGGTTTGACGGGGGTGTCCGAGTTGCACCATGCCATCCGGCAAACCCAGACCTTGGGTCGGGTGGCCATGGTGATCGGGGCTTGAAACAGAGCCGGCGCAAAGCGGTGGCACCAGTTCTGGGGGTCAGACAGATGGCCGCAAAGGGGCTGAATCAGGCAGCCATCAAACGCTGCCGAGCGTCGTCCAGACATTGATCGGCGCTGGGATGCGGGCCCGAATAGGCTTCCCACAAAGTGCCTCGGGGCGGTTTGTCTTCAAAGCTGCTGGTGATCCCGCGAGCGCTCAGCGCCCGGTGCAGGGCACCGGCCAGGTCTTTGTCGGTGCCGTACATGGCCCAGATGCGCCCTTGGGCGCTGACGCGCACGGTGTGACCGTATTTGCCACGCACTGCTTCAAATCGGGTGATCTGGCCCAGGTCCAGGGCGGTGACGGTTCGGGTCACGGTGTGGTGGATCAGGAATTTGCTCGAAGTGACCGCCCAGACGCCCGAGCCGGACATGACTTCACGACCACAGGCATACGCCAGCAGGCTGTCGGGCGCATGGATGTGCTGACGCAAGGCGTCTGCGGCTTCGGTGGACAGTTTCTGGCGGGCGTGGGGGTTGTGATTTTCGATGAAGATCTCGGTCAGGTCATTGCCGTGAATGAAGGAATCGAGCAGGGACATGGGTGTTGCCTTTGAGGATCGGATCACGGACTGTACCCACAGGGGCTAAGGCCTTGCCCATGGTCGGCTATTGGGGGGATGGGCGGGTCGGTTGCCACAGGAGTCTGTGGCAACCATGGAGGGGGTCATTCGGGCTGGATCTTGGCCAGTCGTATCATTTCTCCGTATCGTCGGGACTCGGCTTGCACAAAAGCCCTGAATTCGGCCGGGCTGTTGCCCACCGGATCTGCCCCCAGGGCCGCCAACTTCTCCCTGAAGGAGGGGTTGGCAAAAGCCGTTCGGACTTCCTGGTGCAAGCGGTTGATCACCTCAGCAGGGGTCTGAGCCGGTGCAAAAAGGCCAAACCAGCCGCCATGGTGCGCAAACGCCGCCAAACCGGCCTCTTGTGCGGTCGGGACGTCGGGCATCAGGGGATGCCGTTTTTGGTCGCTGTAGGCCAAGGCGGTGAGTTTGCCGGCCTTGATGTGCTGCATCACCGCCGGTGGCGTGGAGAACATCACCTGCGTCTCCCCCGACAACAAAGCCGCGACTGCCGGGCCGGCCCCCTTGTAGGGCACGTGCAAGATGGGCGTGCCGGCTTTGGCGTTGAAAAATTCGCCAGATAAATGCAGGTTATTGCCCACGCCGGGAGATCCGAAGGACAACTTGCTACCGGGTTTGCGGGCCAAATCAATGAGCTCTTGAAGGGTTCTGACGCCCAAACTCGGGTTGACGACTACGAATACGCCCGGGTTTTCCAGCAAATTGGTAACGGGGATGAAGTCTTTTTCGGGGTCAAAAGGGAGTTTTTTGTACATGTGCGGGTTGGCCGCAAACCCGGCGGAGGTGATCATGAGGGTGTAGCCGTCGGGGGCCGACTTGGCCACGGCATCGGCGCCCAAAATGCCGTTGGCGCCCGGTTTGTTCTCGACCACAAAAGATTGACCCATTTGGGTCGTCAGTTGCGCACCCAGCACCCGTGCCAGCGAATCGGGCCCGCCGGTGCCAAATGGAACGATGATGCGCACCGGCTTGCCGGGATAAGCCTGAGCCCACAAGCCCAAGGGGGCCAGGAGTCCTGCGGACAACATGAAACGACGCAAAGACGACACGCCACGCAACACGGCACTCTCCTCAAAGAGCCTCCGTCACGGACATCGGACTGTGCGAGACCCCATGAGCGGCGAGTGAAACACAAGCGGGGTGAATCTGTCAAAGGGGCAAGCCCTTGGACACCTCCGGTTTTTCAGGCTTCAGTACGATTTGAAAATGAGCTACGAATTGGTCTGGTTCAAACGGGATTTGCGCTGGCACGACCATGCCGCGCTGTCTCGTGCCGCCCGACTGGGGCCGGTGCGATGTGTCTTCGTGGTCGAGCCCGGCTTGTGGAGCCAGCCGGACGCGGCCTTGCAGCACTTTGAGTTTGCACGGGAGTCTTTGCAGGCTCTCGATGCCGAATTGCGGCGTCGGGGCGGTTGGCTCGAGGTTCATGTGGGCGAACTCACCGAGGTGCTCGATCGCATTTGGTTGCGAGAGCCTTTTGCAGGCTTGCACTCGCATGAAGAGACCGGTAACGGTTACACTTTTGAGCGCGACCGCAAGGTGCTGGCCTGGTGTCGAAACCGTGGCGTGCCGTGGCAGGAGTATCCCCAGTTCGGTGTGGTCCGAGGCCTGAAAAACCGCAATCAATGGCAGGGCGCCTACGAGGCGCACATGGCCTTGCCCCTGGAGGTGGTGGGTAAGCTGTCTTTTTGGCGCCCTGGCTCGAAAGGGATTTCCAATCCGCCTGATTCGGTGTTCAGTCCCGAGTCCGTCCCGGTTCCGGCCGGTTTGTCGCAGCAGCCGCGCGCCCGGCAAAAGGGCGGACGTGCGATGGGCCTGGCGACGTTGCGCAGTTTTTTGCATGGGCGCAGTTTGGGCTATCGCGGTGGCATGTCTTCACCCTTGACGGCCCCGGACGCTTGTTCGCGTTTGTCTCCTTATTTGGCATGGGGCTGCATCAGCATGCGTGAGTTGGTGCAGGCCACCCGCGAGCAAATGGCCGCGCTGCCCGAGCAAGCCTCGAGGCATCGGGCCAGTTTGTCGGCTTTTCTCAGTCGCTTGTACTGGCATTGTCATTTCATCCAGAAACTCGAGTCGGAGCCGGAGATCGAATGGCACAACATGCACCGGGGCTACGACGGCCTGCGTGAGAATGAGTTTGAACCGGCGCATTTGGAGGCTTTGAAGCAGGGGCGAACCGGTTGGCCCATGGTCGACGCCTGTGTGGTGATGTTGCGAGAGACGGGGTGGCTGAACTTTCGCATGCGTGCCATGTTGGTGTCGGTGGCCGCTTATCCCTTGTGGCTGCATTGGCGCCCAGTGGGCGAGTGGCTGGCCACCCAGTTTTTGGACTATGAGCCAGGCATCCACTGGAGCCAGTTGCAGATGCAATCGGGCACCACGGGCATCAACACGACCCGTGTTTACAACCCCATCAAGCAGGCTCAGGACCACGATCCGCACGGCCGCTTCGTGCGCCGCTGGTTACCGGCCATGCGGCGGGTCCCCGACGAATGGTTGTTCGAACCCTGGCGCATGCCTCCTGATGTGCAAGCGCGGGCGGGATTGAAAGTTGGTGTGGACATCGCAGTACCCAAGGTAGATTTGGCCGAGGCCACACGCCATGCCAAGCAAAGGCTCCATGCCTTGCGGCGAAGTGACGAAGTCAAGGCGGGCAAGCAGTCGGTGATTGACAAACATGCATCGCGCAAGAACTGGCGCATGGAAGGTGAATCCAGGTCAGGTCGTCGCCGAGTGCGCCGGGTTGATTTGACTTCGACACCGCCTGCGCCGGCACAGATGGGGTTTGATTTTTAGGTCCGAGTCCGCGCCATGGCGCCGGCATCAGAACAGGTTGGGTCGCGGTATTTCGCGTGTCGAGTCGATGCAGCCGCCATTCGCATAGACCCCGCCGGGGTCGCGATAGACCATCATGCGGGCCAGCACCCTTTGCATGGCCAGAGGGTCTTGCCGGGTTTGGGCAACCAACTCCTGCACCCGATCTTCGTTGATGCGGGCTTCGTCCGAATCGCCATCCTCCACGGCGTCTCGCCAGTGGTAAATTTCCAGACATTTGGTGATCAGGTCGAAGGGGCGGTCACGTTGCCAGAAATTTGAAAAAAGACCGTTACCCAAATAGAACACCCAAGAGCCCTCGAAGCCGGTGACATCCGACGAGATGGGGTCGGGGTTTTTGAACCAGATGCGATCGCCGGGAATGTAAAAGGTGGGCGGGATTGGTCTGTCCATGGTGCCATATTCACAGGCATAGGTCAGATGAAATGGGTCGGATCGCAGCACCTCCTGGCGGCATTGGCGCTCCATCTCCTGCATGTAAGCAGGGGACACTTTGCGGGCTTCTTGCGCAATCCCCAGCAACAAAATGTATTCGGAGGCCCGGTAGCACGAAAAGCCATACGTTTGGCCCGTGATCTCCGGTTGTGTGGCTGCAATCAGGGCGTCCTCAAGCCGAACGCCTTCGCGCAACACATAGCCCCTGCCGTCAGTGGCCTGCCAATAGTCGACGGGTCGCTCGGCCGAACGGGTGGCAAACAGCAAGCTGGTCTTGGCGGCCGCCTGTGCGATGTTGAATCGGATTCTGATGTGGGACTCGACTTGATCCCAGCGTTCAAACACCATGGGGACCGGTGCAGCCAATAAACCCAGTGCGATTTCTTGCAACAGGTTGGGTGAAGCCGGACGGACAGCGCAAGTCAGGTGCAGGGTTTCAAACCGTTCGCGCTGGGCTTCAAAGAGAGGTTGGGGCAAGCTGATTTGCCATGAACCGTCGCGCGCGTGGTGTTGGAGCATGGGCTCGAAGTCCAGGCCGGCAAAATCCATCAACTGCCTCGCAAGGGATCGGGTTTCTCCAGATTCGCAGCGATCGGCGCTGGACACCCAAATGCCCGCAGGCACCAAACCGGGAACGCGCATGTTCATGTCATCTCCAATCTTGACCGAGTCAAGCTTTTTTCGGTTGCTGTCGCTCGCGTGCCTGAGCCGACAGAACTTGTTTGTGTTTGTTGTAAAGTAATGTAAATAATGAGGTCGTGGCCATGCAATCAGGGTTTTCTTGGGTTTGTTGTCTTGGACTGAATATCGCCCGCACATTGCACCCGATGCCGTTCAGATCACGATCCCGCTCCGCTTGGACAAACGGTTCATGAACCGCCATTTCATCATCGATGTTTTTAAAGCCATGGCCGCACAAATCATTGTGTGGCATCACCTGCTGATTTACTCGCCCATGGCCGATGACCTGTCCGCATGGGCACCTGCATGGGTTGATTTTTTGCAGGAACATGGCCGATTGGCTGTTCAACCCTTTTTGGTGATGGGTGGATTTTTGGCCATGCAGTCCATGGATCCGGGCAGGCCTCGGCCCTGGATGGCCATGGTCGGTCGCCGCTTTTGGCGTTTGGCACTGCCCTTGTGGATCGCTTTGTTGCTGGTGGTCGGGATCACCGCAGGCTGGGAACGAGAACTGCAGCAGGCCGAATGGGCCTCGCCTGTGCCCAGCCTGTTTGAGTTTGTGTTGCATCTGCTTTTGTTGCAGGACGTGTGGGGCATTCCGGCGATTTCGGCTGGAGTCTGGTATGTGGCGATTGACTTGCAGCTGTATGCGCTGTTGGCAGCACTGCTCAGCTTGTTGCGGCGATGGGGCTGGCAGCGTCATGTGTCGCTGGTGTTGATGCTGTCCACCCTGGCATCGCTGATGGTGTGGAGCAAAATGCCAGCCCTGGATGTGTGGGGGATTTATTTCTGGGCACCCTATGGCTTGGGCGCTTTGGCGGCTTTGGCCTTGCGCGATCGTCAGGCTCGGTTGTTTGGGGGTCTGGCGATCTTGCTGGTTGCAATCGATCAGATGGTGGAGCCCAGGGTGCGGCCGGTGTTGGCAGCGGCAAGCGCAATGGTGATCCACGCTCTGATCGCTTGGGCGGGGGACTTGAAACCCGGGGGGCGTTGGCTTCGGGGCGTGCAAGGTCTCAGCGACATGTCTTACGGTTTGTTTGTGGGGCATTTCGCCATGATTCTTGGATTGACTGCCCTTTGGCAAGCCAAGGGGCTGCAAGGATCGACTGCGGCGCTGGCGATGGCACTCGCGTGCTGGTTGAGTGCCATGGCTCTGGGTTGGCTCATCCATCGGGGCTCCAATGCTTGTGTCCAAGCGACTCAGATGCTGCTGAGGAATGGGCGATGATCCTCGCCAGTTCCCTCAGTCGGGGCCTGTAACGTGCGACATTGACGACTTGGGTGCTGTCCATTAGATTGCGCCAACTTGCTCGGGCAAGTGCTTTTCAACTGTTTGGAGGTTTCCATATGTTTCGAACCTGCACCCTGGCACTGGCCACGGCGTTTTTCAGTTTGGCCACCGCGCATGCCCAGGTCAGTGGTTTCCCCAGCAAGCCGATCCGAATCATCGTGACCACGCCTGCGGGGTCCGGCGCCGACTTCTTTGCCCGCACCGTGGCGCAGGGTCTGGCTGAAACCTACAAGGGCGTCGCGCCGGTGGTCGAGAATCGTCCCGGGGCAGGCGGCATCATCGGTGCGCGTGAGGTGGCCAACGCTGCACCCGACGGTTACACCTTGGCTGTGGCGTCGACTGCGCATGTGGTGTCTCCGCTGTTGCAGGCCAATCCGCCTTATCGACCTTTGGCCGACTTCACGCCGATTGCCCAGCTGACGGCCTTGCCATTCATCCTGGTGGCTGCACCGACCGTGCCAGCGGCGAATCTGCAAGAGTTTGTCAGTTTGCTCAAAGCATCACCGGGCAAATACAACTTTGGCTCTCTGGGCAATGGCACCGCCGCGCACCTGGGTGCCGAGATTTTCAATGCGGCTGCCGGGGTCGATGTGGTGCATGTCCCGTTCAAGGGGGCTTCCGATTTGTACACCGCGCTGATCGCAGGCGAGGTTCAGTATGCGAGTTTGTTTGTGCCGACGGCAGGTGTGTTGCGCAGTGGCAAGGCGCGCGTGTTGGCCGTCAGTGCCAAGACCCGGAACCCGGCCTTGCCGGACGTGGCGACCGTGGTGGAGCAGGGACTGCCAGCCGCTGAAGCCAATGCTTTGATGGGCATTGTGGGGCCGGCAGGCATGCCGCCGGAATTGGTCAAAAAATTGCGTGACGACATTGCGGCGGTGTTGCGCAAGCCCGAAACGCGTGAAAAATTTGCGCAGCAAAGTGGTGAGCCAACCCCTGAAGTCAGCAGCGCTGAATATGCAGCGAAACTCAAAGCGGAGTTGGAGCTTTATCAGCGTCTGCTGCCGCGCATCGGCTTGAAGCCTTGAGGGATTGTGGAACGCATGTTGTTTGAAAAAGATGTGCCGATTCGCGTCGGTGATGGCCAGGTCTTGCGTGCCAATGTGTTCAGACCCGAGGGTGATGGCCCCTTTCCGGTGGTGATGGCTCACGGGTCCTATGGCAAGGACGTGCACTTTTCGCATGCCTTCAAGCCCCAGTGGGAAAAGCTCAACCGCATTCATCCGGGGCTGTGCGATCAGGGTTCAAGTGGCCGCTATTTGCGCTGGGAAACCGTGGATCCCGAGCGTTGGGTGCCCGATGGGTATGCCGTGGTCCAGGTGGACTCGCGCGGGACGGGGAAATCGCCGGGTTACCTGGATCCCTTTTCGCCGCGTGAAATACAGGATTACGCCGAGTGCATTGAGTGGGCGGGCCGACAACCCTGGTCCAACGGCAAGGTGGGCTTGTTGGGGGTGTCCTATTACGCCATTGAACAATGGTTGGTGGCGGCTTTGCGCCCGGCGCATTTGGCAGCGATTTGCCCGTGGGAAGGGGCCAGCGATTTTTATCGCGATGTGGCCCGACATGGTGGCATTTGCAGCCACGGCTTCTGGTCAGCCTGGTGGCCTCGACAGGTGCTGGTCAATCAGCATGGCAACGCCGACAGCACGCATGTGGATGCCGATACGGGTGAGCGCATCACGGGGCCTGCTTTGTCGGCGCAGATGCTGGCGGGCAATCGGTGCGAGTTTCCCACCGAGATGTTGCGCCATGAGTGGTGTGACGCCTGGCACCGCGAACGAACTCCGGATTTGTCTCGCATCCAGGTGCCTGTGTTGTCCGCAGGCAATTGGGGCGGGCCGGGGGTTCACATGCGCGGCAACATCGAGGGTTGGCGGGGTGCCGGCTCTGAACACAAATGGCTGTTCATGCATGTGGGCACTCATTACGAGAGCTTTTATCTGCCTGAATATGTGGCCATTCAAAAACGGTTTTTTGACCGTTACCTCAAAGGTGTGCCGAATGGATGGGAAGAACAGGCCCCGGTACAGTTGATGGTGCGAACGCCCGACGGTCAGCGTGGCCGTCGCAGTGCCGGTGATTTTCCGCTGCCGCAAACCCAATGGCAGCGCTGGTATCTGGATGCTTCGAATGGGTCTTTGACGCCGCATCCAGCGGCTCCGGCTCAAGTCACTTTTGCCAATGACGGGCCTGGTCTGACTTTTGTCATGGCTGCACAAGATCGGGAATTCGAGATCATGGGGCCCTTGAGCTTGCGGGTTTGGGTCGCCAGTGATGCCGCCGATCTGGATCTGTTTGTCGTTTTACGGGCGTTTGACCCCGAAGGCAAGGAAGTGATTTTTGATGGCGCGCACGAACCCACGCCGGTCAGTCGGGGTTGGTTGCGTGCCTCACACCGCAAGCAAGACGAGGTCTTGAGCAGGTCCGGGCGGCCTTGGCATGTTCATGATGATTTTCAGCCTTTGACCCCGGGCCAGCCGGTCGAGTTGGAGGTGGAAATCTGGCCGACCAGTTTGGTCTTGCCGCCGGGGTATCGACTGGCGCTGACATTGATGGGCCAAGATTTTGAATTCGAGGCGGTGCCCGGTCGAATCTTGCACCAGGCCCCCACAGACCGCGATCCGGTTCGCTTTGGGCGCCACACCACCCTGTTTGTCGGGGGAGAGCGGTCGGCCTGGTTGAATGTGCCTGTGATTCCGGCTTAGCGAGGCCACCAGCAAGCCGCGTCGACAGCAGTTTGAAGATCGCGGCCGAGTCACCCGGATGCCTTCAGGCCTTCCAAGGGGCAGCTGGCGGGCTGTTTTGTGGTAGAAAGACGCCAAACAATCGGGAGACTCGACTTGGAGATTTCATTCCACGAGGAGATCAAGTCCTTGCGTCTGGGCCAGGGCGACACCTTCCATGGCGAGGGCATTTTGGCCATCACCAAGGGTTTGCTCCAGGCCGGTGTCTCGTATGTCGGTGGCTACCAAGGAGCGCCGGTGTCGCACCTGCTGGACGTGATGGTGCAAGCCAAACCCTATTTGGATGAGTTGGGCGTGCACGTCGAGGCCTGCTCCAACGAGGCATCAGCAGCGGCCATGCTGGGGGCTTCGATCCATTACCCGGTGCGCGGTGCAGTCACCTGGAAGTCGATTGTGGGGACCAATGTGGCGGCCGATGCCTTGTCCAACCTGTCTTCGCCCGGCGTCACCGGTGGCGTGCTGATCGTGGTGGGGGAAGATTACGGCGAGGGGGCCAGCGTGATTCAGGAGCGCACCCACGCCTATGCGCTGAAGTCGGGCATGTGTTTGCTGGATCCTCGCCCGGATTTGACCCAAATGGTGAAATTGGTCGAGCAGGGCTTTGAGCTCAGCGAGGCCAGCCACATGCCGGTGATCATGGAGTTGCGCATCCGGGCTTGTCATGTGCGTGGCAGTTTTGCCGCCAAAAACAACCGGGCGCCCGCCTGGTCCAAGCAGAACCTGATCAGCGATCCGGCGCGGTTCGACTACATGCGTCTGGCGCATCCGCCGGTGACTTTTGTGCACGAAAAGCTCAAGATCGATCAGCGGATACCGGCGGCGCGCCGCTTCATCCGCGAGCACGGCCTGAACGAAACTTTCGTGGGCACCGAACACGCCGATCTGGGGCTGGTGGTGCAAGGGGGTCTGTACAACACGCTGATCCGCACCTTGCAGCAATTTGGATTGGCCGATGCTTACGGCGGCTCCCGCTTGTCGATCCATGTGCTCAATGTCGCCTGGCCGCTGGTGCCCGAAGATTTGACCGCGTTTTGTGCCGACAAGCGCGCAGTGTTGTTGCTGGAAGAGGGCCAGCCCGAGTACATTGAACAGGAATTGGCGCTGGCCTTGCGGCGTCAAGACCTGCAAACCCCGCTGCATGGCAAAGACCTGTTGCCCAGCGCCGGCGAGTACACCGCCGAAGTGATGGCCGCCGGCTTGCTGGCATTTTTGGAACGGCACCGGTCCTCGGCGGTGCCCGACTCCACCCGAACCTGGTTGCAAGGCAATGGCCAGCGTCGGCAGGCGTTGCAACAAGCCATGGGCACACCGTTGCCTGCCCGACCGCCGGGGATGTGCATCGGCTGCCCCGAGCGGCCGGTGTTTGCAGCCCTGAAGTTGGCGCAACAAGACGTCGGACCGGTGCACATTTCGGGCGACATCGGGTGTCATGCTTTGGCCACCTTCGAGCCATTTTCGGTCGGACACTCCATTTTGGGCTATGGCATGAGCTTGGCCAGCCGAGCCGGGGTGTCGCCGCTGATGCAGCGCCGGGTGCTCTCGGTCATGGGCGATGGCGGGTTTTGGCACAACGGCCTGTTGACCGGTGTGCAAAGCGCTTTGTTCAATGGCGACGATGCGGTGTTGCTGATTTTTAAAAACGGTTACACCTCGGCCACCGGCACCCAGGACATCATCAACACGCCACCGGAAGACATCAAGGCGACGACCGAGGACAAGCGCCAGAGTCTGGTCCACACCAATCAAACGATCGAGCAAACCCTGAAGGGCTTGGGCGTGCAGTGGTTGCGCACGGTGCACACCTACCATGTGGATGAGATGAAGGCGACCCTGACCGAAGCCTTCACCACCTCGTTTCAGGGTCTGAAGGTCATCGTGGCCGAGGGTGAGTGCCAATTGGAGCGACAGCGGCGCATCAAACCCTGGATGGCCGCTTTGTTGGCGCGCGGCGAGCGCGCGGAGCGTGTGAAGTACGGGGTGGACGAAGATGTTTGCAACGGCGATCACGCCTGCATCCGTTTGTCTGGATGCCCCACGCTGACCCTGAAGGACAACCCCGATCCCCTGAAAGTGGATCCGGTGGCGCAGGTGATCGACGGCTGTGTCGGCTGTGGCCTGTGCGGGGCCAATGCCCATGCGGCCACGCTGTGTCCCTCGTTTTATCGCGCCGAAGTGGTACAAAACCCGCGCTGGCACGAGCGACTGGCCAGTGGTTTGCGGGGGCTGGCACGCCAGTGGTTGCAAGGGGCGAGGGCATGAGCCAACCGATTTCGATGTTGTTGTGCGCCCTGGGGGGCGAGGGCGGAGGGGTGCTGGCCGATTGGCTGGTGGCCGTGGCGCGCCATGCGGGGCATCCGGCCCAGGCCACCTCGGTGCCCGGTGTGGCGCAACGCACCGGTGCCACCACGTATTACCTTGAAATTTACCCCGAGCCCTACAGTGCCTTGGGTGGGCGCCAGCCGGTGCTGGGGTTGAATCCTTTGCCCGGTCGCCTGGACGCGCTGATTTCCTCCGAACTCCTGGAGAGCACCCGGCAGATCTCCAATGGGTGGGTGTCGCCCGATCGAACCCTGGTGATCAGTCACCAGGGGCGGGTGCTGACGACGGCTGAAAAAATGGTCATGGGCGATGGGCGGATCGACCCGTCCCGTTTGGCCGACTGGGTGGCTCAATACAGCCGGGCGCATCATTTGATCGACATGGCCGAGTTGACCCGACAGGCCGGTACGGTGGTCAGTGCGGTCATGTTGGGCTGCATCGCGGCCAGCGGTTTGTTGCCCTTTGCTCGGGCCGATTACGAGGCCGTGCTGGCTGGCGAGGGGGCCAGCGCCCGAGCCAGTCGCCGTGGTTTTGAGCTGGGGCATCAGGCCATCAGCCGTCAATTGGAACAACGGCGCTATCTCGACGCGTTGCTCGAGCCCGTCAGCGTACAGGCTGCGGCGCCACTGGAGAGCGACTGGGCCGCAAGGTTCCCGGTCGATGTCCACGAGGTGCTGTCCCTTGCCGTGCCCCGGCTGATCGATTACCAGGCCAGCGGATATGCACGCCTTTATGGCCAGCGCCTGCAAGCGGTCTTGCAGGCCGAGCAAGCTTGCCGCCCCGGGGCTTCGCATCCGATCACCCGCGAGGTGGCCCGTTGGTTGGCGTTGTGGATGGCGTTTGACGATGTGATCCGGGTGGCCGACCTGAAAAGCCGGGCCAGTCGGCTGGCCCGGGTGCGTGCCGAGGTGCGTGCCGGTGAATCCGATGTGCTGAAGATTTACGACCACTTCAAACCCGGCGTGCCTGAACTCGCCGGTTTATTGCCGCCTGCGTGGGCCAACAAGGTGTTGGCCTGGGAGCGTCGCCGTGTCGCGGCGGGGCAACCCCCCTGGGCCTTGCCCCTCAAGGTGGCGACCCACACCTTGATCGGCTGGCTGGTGTTGCGTCTGCTGGCCCGCATGCGTGTGTTGCGCCCTTGGGGCAGCCGCTACGCGGCCGAACAGTCGCAGATTGAAGCGTGGTTGCAGGCGGTGGTGCAGGCGACCCAGCGCGATCCGGCGCTGGGCCTGGAGGTCGCTCGCTGTGGCCAGCTGATCAAGGGCTATGGCAGCACGCACGACCGCTCCAGGTCGAATTTGCAACACATCCTCAGCCACGGTTTGACCGGCGATCGCTGCGCACAGGAGCAAGCCCAAGTCATCGCCCGTTGGCGCGAGGCCGCCCTGAAAGACGAGGCCGGTCAGGCCCTGGATCAGGCCTTGACCCAACACGGTGCGCCGGCGCGACCGGTGCCCGAGCGTCCGATTTTGTGGATGAAAAATCCACGCACCGGAAATCACTGAGCGTTTGTCCCACGATCCACCGAACCAAGGAGTCATGCATGCCGATCCAAAATTTACATCGCATCTCTCGCCGCATCGCTTGTGCGGCTTTGTTGGCCTTTGGTTGTGCCGCTCCAGCCTGGTCGCAGGCTTGGCCGACCAAGCCGATTCGGGTGGTGGTGAATTTTCCGCCCGGTGGTGCGGCCGATCAGATCGCTCGCGCCATCGGCACGCCCTTGTCCGAGGCCTTGGGTCAGCCGGTGGTGGTGGAAAACCGTGCCGGCGCCAATGGCAACCTGGGCGGGGAAGTGGTGGCACGCGCGAGTGCCGATGGCTACACCCTGCTGATGAGCTCGGGCGGCATGGTGTCGGTGAACCCGCACATCTATGCCCGCATGGCTTTTGATCCGGCCAAAGACCTGGTGCCGGTGGCAGCGGCCGCACGGGTGCTGGTGTTTTTGGTGACCAAGCCGGCTTTGCCGGTGAACACTGCGCAAGAATTTTTGGCCTACGTGAAGGCAAACCCGGGGCGCTTGACTTATGGATCGGCGGGCAACGGCAGCTCGCCGCACCTGGCCGGCGAGATGATGAAGAGCCAGGCCGGTTTGTTCGCGGTGCATGTGCCCTATCGGGGCGCTGCCCCGGCTTTGCAGGACTTGCTGGCCGGGCAGATCGATTACTATTTCGACCCCGGCATTGGCCTGAATCAGGTGCGGGCCGGCAAACTGAAACTGTTGGCCGTGGGCAGTCCCAAGCGCTCCCCTTTGTTTCCCCAAGTGCCCACGCTCGACGAGGTCGGCCTGAAGGGCTTTGATGCCGACACGGTGTTTGGCTTTTACGCCCCGGCCGGGACGCCCGCCGAGGTGGTGGCCTTGCTCAATCGTGAAATCAACCGGATATTGGGCACGGCGGCGGTGAAAGATCGCATCCAGGCACTGGGTGGCGAGGCGCTGCCGATCTCTCCGGCTGAATTCGCCGCCAAGGCGCAAGAAGACTCCAAGCGTTTCGGGGCCATCATTCGCGAACGCAAAATCGTCGGCGATTGACCCTGTGTCAGTCCGGCGGGTTCAGGCGCAGGGCCCGCTGGGTGAGCGCGATGAAGTCGCTTTGCTCCTGGCTGGTCAGCGGGTGCAGGATGTCTTTTTGCAATTTGCGCACAATCGGCACCAATTGTCCGCGCACCCGGGTCCCCTCGGGGCTCAGGCTGAGTTGTCGGGCACGCCGATCGGTTGGGCTGACGACCCGAAAGACCCATCCTTTTTTTTCCAGCCGATCGATCACCCCGCCGATCGTGGCACGGTCGTAGCCGATCAGTTCGGCGACTTGGGATTGATCAACGGCGGGGTGCGCATGGATGGCGTCGAGAGCGGCGAATTGCACGGGCGTGACTTCGAACCCGGCTTCTTGCGTGCGTTGCGCAAACAATTGGGTCGATTGCTGATGAAGCCGGCGGATCAGATGACCTGCCATGCCCAGAACGGCCATGCTTTCTTTCATGTCGGAACTCCCCCAGGATGATGCGGTTCTATTGTATCTGTGCATAAGGTATTGACACAAATAGTAAGTATAAATATTATTTCGGAATCGTTGAATCCACAAGCGTCAGGAGACCAGCCATGCAGTTTTACAAAAACGGTTTCAGGGGCGGAAACCCCGACATCCATCCGGCAGCCCCCAACCGGCGCAATCGCGGGCTGAACGAGCCGTTGCCCGAACAAGTCGATGTCCTGATTTCGGGTACCGGTCCGGCTGGCTTGTGTCTGGCGGCGCAATTGGCCCAGTTTCCTGACATCGAAACCCTGATCGTCGAGCGCATGACCGGCAACATCATCAAGGGCAAGGCCGATGGCATCAACACCCGAACCATGGAGATGTTCCAGGCCTTTGGCTTTGCAGACAAGGTCAAGCGCGAAACCTACTGGGTGAATCAGACCGCCTTCTGGATGCCAGATCCAGGCAATCCTCAGCACATTCGACGGGTCGGTCGGGTGCAGGATGTGGCGGACGACAGTTCGGAGATGCCGCACATCCTGATCAACCAGGCGCGTTTGCACGAGTTGTTTTTGGAGGTCATGAAAAATTCACCTTCTCGCCTGGAGCCCGATTACGGTTGGGAAGTGGCCGGGCTGACCATCGATCCCGATACAGACGACCACCCGGTGACGGTGACTTTGAAGGATGCCAGCGGTCTGCATTGGGGCGCCACCCGAACCGTGCGAGCCAACTATGTGGTGGGTTGCGACGGGGCCCACTCGATGGTGCGCAAGTCCATCGGGGGTGAGTTGCATGGCGATGCGGCGCACCAGGCCTGGGGCGTGATGGACATCCTGGCCAACACCGATTTCCCGGATGTGCGGCAAAAGTGCCTGATTTCGTCGGCCGAAGAGGGCAATGTGCTGATCCTGCCGCGTGAGGGGGGCTACCTGTTTCGGATGTATGTCGAACTCGACAAGTTGCGCCCTGATGAACGTGCCGCCCAGCGCAAGCTGACGCAGCACGACATGATTGCGGCGGCCAATCGGATCTTGCGACCTTACACCCTGGATGTGAAAGAGGTCGTGTGGTGGTCCATCTATGACATTGGCCACAGCATCACCGACCGGTTCGACGATGTGCCTGCGGGGGTTGACCGTCACCCGCGTGTCTTTACAGCCGGTGACGCTTGTCACACCCATTCTCCCAAGGCCGGTCAAGGCATGAATGTGTCGATGCAAGATACGTTCAACCTGGGCTGGAAATTGGTCCATGTGCTGCAGGGGCGCGCCGATGCCGGTTTGTTGCGCAGTTACTCGAAGGAGCGACTGACCGAAGCCAAGCGGCTGGTCGAGACCGATCACCACTGGGCGCGTGTGATGTCGGCACCCACCACCCAGGCCGAGCGAGAGGGGGCCGAGGAGCCGCGCATCATTCGGCAGTTCAAAGCCAATTTGGAGTTCACCGGTGGCACGGCAGTCAAATACGATACCTCGGTGTTGTTTGCCGAACCCGTTCATCAGCATTTGGCGCGTGGCCTGGAGATCGGGCGCCGCTTTCATTCCGCCCCGGTGGTGCGGCTGGCCGATGCCATGCAAATGCAACTGGGTCATGTGGCCCAGGCCGATGCCCGCTGGCGTTTGTACGCCTTTGCGCCGGCCTCGGACCGGGCGCAAGCGGGGTCCCCCATCCAGCAATGGGCAGATCGGTTGCTGCATGACCCTAGTTCACCGGTGCTCAGGCACACCCGGGGCGATGAAGACATCGATGCGGTCATCGACGTGCGCGCGGTCTTTCAGCAAACTTTCGATCAATTGGAGGTCTTAGACATGCCCGAATTGCTGCGTCCCAAAACCGGCCAGCTCGGTTTGCAAGACCACGAAAAGGTGTTTTGTGTCGATCACAAGGGACTGGGCGATGTCTTTGACCTGCGCGGCATCGATCGCCAACGGGGCTGCATGGTGTTGGTGCGCCCCGATCAGTATGTGTCCCACGTGTTGCCGCTGGAGTCTGTGACTGAACTGGCAGACTTTTTGGGCCGGGTTCTGCTGCCTGGGCGTTGATGGGGCGTCCCAGGGGCTGTTTTGAGACTCTGGGCAAGGTGTTGGCGGGGGGATCCTCAGCGGGCTTGCAAAATGAAGTGGGCCGTTCCAGACTCGGGCCATCGAACCCGCCTGCCTTTGAAAAACAAGCTGAATCCGTCCGGATTGGCGCTGCTGATGGAGAACGGGGGTTGACCCGTCAGGGTCAGTGCTTCGCCAGGCTGGAGTTGTATCGTTTCGCTTTTGCGCTGGGCGTCACGCCAGCACAAAGAAACAGCTTGCAAGCCAACCAAATGAATGTAGTGGGTTCTGGGGTCGTCGTTATCGGGGGTCAGGTTCAAAGCCGGTGTGTCCCACTGACAAGCCGAGTGAGGCGCAGTTGACGCGGAGTGAACTGGGAGCGTTGGGAGCGATGTCTGGTTCTGTGGGGTGCCAGGTGGTTGGGGCAGGGCGGTTGGAGGGTCGGGGTTCAAAAGGGGCGCAGCAGTGGGCAGGGTCTCGACTTGTTTGGCCCCATGGGTGTTTTCATCGGCCTGACTGGGCGGCGGTTCCCCGGTCGCGGCTGAGTGCGTGACTGGGGCGAGCACATCGACTCTGGGTGGCTGGGATGACGGCAGCATCAGAGCTGTCAGGGTCAGGACGAGCAATGCGAACAGGGCCATCCACAGCCAGTTTGGGTTTCGTTGTGGTTGGAGTGGCGTGCCCGGTGCAATCCGGTTGCTTGTGGTCCTGACAACCGGCTGAGTCGGAGGGGGTGGGTTGGAGTGTGGTAGCGCGGCGCGGGTTGTGACAATCACATCGTCCGGGTCGGGCGTGACCAAGCTTTCTCCCAGCGACTGGACCAGTTTGCGCCCGATGCTGAATTTGATCTGCGCCGAATAAAAGGAACTGTCACCCCCGTTTTCCAATTGTTCCAACTGACTCGGGGAGATCAGATGCTTTTTGGCCAATATGTGCACATCGAGCCCCGCTTCGCGACGCAGTCTTTGCAATTGAGCGGCGTGCTGGGGTAACCAATCTGAAGGAGCCATGTGGCAACGAGTGGGATTGTGCAGGTGATAAAGTCAATTGTGCATGATTTTTGGATTTTTTTTGGCATTCAAATTTGAGTCTATTTGGCTTAATTTTTATCGTTGCAATACTCTATTTGGATGTTCAAAAAAACACTTTCAGATTCGCCACGAGCGAGACAGGCGCAGATGGAGGTCCGGTTCTATGATGTGCGCACATCAGGAGCAAAACATGAAACACAAGCAGTTGGGGCAACAGGGGCCGATGGTAAGCGCACAGGGTTTGGGATGCATGGGCATGTCCATCTTGTATGGGCAGCCCGATGAGGGGGCTGCGCTCTCGACCCTGCATCGCGCGATGGATTTGGGCATCAACATGGTGGTGACTTCGGACGCCTACGGCAACGGTGCCAACGAAACTTTGGTGGGCAAGGCTTTGGTCGGTCGCCGCGATCAGACCATCGTGTGCACCAAGTTCGGTAACCTGGCCTTGGCCGGCGGGGGTGACACGGGATACACCGGTGGCCATCCGAATCATGTGGCGATCGCCTGTGACCGTTCGCTCAAGCGCTTGGGCGTGGAGGTGATCGACTTGTACGCCATGCACCGGATGGATCCCACAGTGCCGATCGAGGACACGGTCGGTGCCATGAAGCGGTTGGTCGAACAAGGCAAGGTGAGGTACCTGGGTTTGTCGGAAGCGGGCGCTTCCACCATCGAGCGCGCTTACCGCGTGCACCCGCTGGCGTCCCTGGAAACCGAATATTCTTTGTGGAGTCGCGATGTCGAGGGTGACATCCTGGCCACTTGCCGCCGCTTGGGCATGGCGCTCATGGCTTATTCGCCGCTGGGCCGTGGATTTTTGACCGGCACCATCAAAACATTGGGGGTGTTGGGTGAAAAAGATGGGCGTCGGAACATGCCGCGCTTCAAGGACGGGAATTTGGAAAAAAATGCCCTGTTGTTGGCTCGACTCGAGGAGATGGCTCAAGGCAAAGGTCTGACCACGGCGCAATTGGCCTTGGCTTGGGTTCATGCTCAGGGTGATGATGTGTTTCCGATTCCGGGTACCAAGCAGGTTCGTTTCCTGGAGCAAAACGCGGCAGCGGCCGATGTGATGTTGTCGCCTCAAGAGCTGGCAGAACTGAATCAGTTGTTCCCCAGCCATGCAGTGTCCGGAACCCGATATCCGGAGCCCGCCTTGAAGGGCTTGGGGATTTGATCTCTGTCGGTCGTTGGGGGAGTGGATGTTGACCAGTTCGCATGCTTTTTGGTCGGTTCTTGTCAATCACGGCGTTGATCGCGTTTTTCAGGTGCCAGGTGAGAGTTACATCGGGCTGCTCGATGCGCTGGCTGATTTTCCGCAGGTCGATTTGGTCACATGTCGCCACGAGGCCGGAGCAGGCTTCATGGCATGTGCCGATGGGCGCTTGACGCGGCGTCCCGGTGTGGTGATGGTCAGCCGGGGTCCGGGAGCGAGCAACGCCAGCATCGCGATCCACACGGCTCAACAAGATGCCATTCCTTTGATTCTGGTGGTGGGGCAGGTGCCTAAAAAAGACCTGCGCCGCGAGGCCTTCCAGGAAATTGACTATCGGGCCATGTTCGGCTCCGTTTGCAAATGGGTGTTTGAGGTCACTGAGCCCGGACAGATGGCCGAGGTGGCCTACAAGGCATTGCGCATGGCCACCCACGGGACTCCGGGACCGGTGGTCATTTCAGTGCCGGAGGATTTGCAGCAACAAGAAATGCCCAGCGTGAGTTGGCGCGCGATGCCCCCGGATGGTTTGCAGCCAAGCGCGCAGGCTCTGAGCACGGTGCGATCTTTGTTGGAGCGGGCCGAGCGGCCCTTGCTGGTGGCGGGAGGCGCTTGGGATGTACCGGGTGGTCGCGAGGCACTGCAGGGGTTTGCGCGATCCTGGCAGGTGCCGGTGTGCGTCTCTTTTCGACGTCACGACATCTACCCCAACAGCGACCCGCTGTTTGTCGGCGATTTGGGTTTGGCCAATCCGGCGGCACAGATGGCCCTTTTTCAGCAAAGCGATTTGATCCTGGCGCTGGGAACCAGGTTGGACGATGTGACCAGCCAAAACTATGCTTTCCCTGCCATGCCCCAAGCGGCACAACCTCTGGTGCATTGCTATCCTGATCCCAGGGTGGTGGGGTGGCATGTGGCGGCCGATGTCGGTTTGGCCTGCCATCCGCTGGGGCTGGTTCAAGCGCTCATGCCAGGCCAGGCCACGGATCCGGCGCCACGACAAGCCTGGGCTCGTCAATTGCGGCAATTGCATGAAGCGCATGCGGCTTGGCCGCAACGACAAGCCGATGATGGCGTCCGTTTTTTTGAAGTCGTGCGCCATCTCAAGGATTTGGCGCCAGCAGATTTGCGTTTGTGTCTGGACGCAGGGACTTTTGCTGCACCGGTTTACCGGCATTTCGGTTTTGATTTCCCGCAACGACTGATGGCCCCTTTGTCAGGTGCCATGGGCTATGGCACGCCGGCAGCGGTGGCGACGGCGCTGCGCGAACCCGGTTGCCCGGTGGTGTGCATGGTGGGCGATGGCGGCTTCATGATGACCGGCAATGAAATGATTTTGGCGGTGCAACGCCGTTTGCCCATCGTCTTTATGGTGGCCAATAACGGCAGTTATGCCTCGATTCGAATCCACCAGGAGCGCGCTTATGCCCGTCATCCTGGCACCGACTTGTACAACCCGGATTTCTGCGCCATGGCGCTAGGTTTTGGGATGCCTGCCGAGCGCATCAGCGACGAAACGCAAATTTGTGGGGCTTTGCAACGAGCGCTGAAATGCGACGGGCCTTGCTTCATCGAGGTCATGACCAGCCTGAAGGTGACCTTGCCGGATTGATTTCAAGCCCCGAGGGGGTGATTTTTATGGTTTATTTTTCAATGGTTGATTGGTATAATATGATTAACTTTCAACCATGATCTGACCAGCGTTTTTTAGGCTGCCGGATCGATGAACGGCATGTCCATGTTTCCCATTTTGATCGCCGGCGGCGGCATCGGCGGGCTCACACTGGCGCTGAGTTTGCATGCCCGCAGCATCCCCTGCCTGATTTATGAGGCGGCCCATGATTTGAGACCTTTGGGGGTGGGGATCAATACCTTGCCACACGCCGTGAATGAGTTAGCCGCATTGGGTTTGTTGCCAGCGCTCGATGCCGTGGCCGTGCGCACGCGTGAGTTGCGTTACCTGAATCGCTTTGGCCATCTGGTCTGGTCTGAGCCGCGCGGTGTCTGGGCAGGTCACGAAACGCCACAGTTCTCCATCCATCGCGGCAGGCTGCATCAGGTTCTGTGTGATGCGGTTCGCCAGCGCCTGGGCGCCGCCGCACTGACGACAGGCGCACGACTGACGGGTTTTGAGCAAGATGATGCGGGGGTGACCGTTTTCTTTGCCGATGGACGTCGTGTGCGTGGTGCCGCTTTGATCGGTGCCGACGGGATTCATTCGGCCTTGCGTGCGGCCTTGCATCCCAATGAGGGGGGCGTTCGCTGGAATGGGATCCAGATATGGCGCGGTGCCGTCGAGTGGCCCGAGTTCTTGGGCGGGGATGCGATGATGGTGTGCGGTGACATGCGCGAGAAGTTGGTGGTTTATCCGATTGCTGCGGGGTCTCAGCCTTCGATGCGCTTGACCAATTGGGCGGTTTGCGCCCAAGTGGCGGATCCAGGTCTTGCGCCGCCCAAAAGGGAGGATTGGTCTCGGCCCGGCCGGCTGGAGCAGGTGTTGGAGCACGCGCAGCGGTTTGAGATCCCCGGGCTTGATGTGAAGGCTTTGGTGCGCGCCACGCCCACATGCTGGGAATACCCCATGTGCGACCGAGACCCTCTGCCTTTTTGGACCCAAGGCCGTGTGACTTTGCTTGGCGATGCGGCGCACCCCATGTATCCGGTGGGCTCGAACGGGGCGTCGCAGGCGGTGCTGGATGCACGCTGCCTGGCCGACCGATTGGCGGCGCTGGATGTGGGTGATGCGCTGCTGGCCTACGAGGCCGAGCGTTTGCCGAAGACTGCCGCCATTGTGAAGTCGAATCGACAAGGTGGGCCAGAGCGAATGCTCGATGTGGTGGGGCAACGTGCGCCCCAGGGTTTTGAACGATTGGATGATGTGATCGACCCGGCTGAACTGGCGGCGATCGCAGGGGGATACGCCAGCATGGCTGGCTTCGCCTTGAAGTCGCGATAGCAGCCTGGCCCCAGGCGACACATGCCCAAGACAGTGAGGAGCCTTTGCTCGACCCCGTTTTTCAAAAAGGCGCGCTTAACGCCGGTAACTGTCGTCGATGCGATCGACCTGTCGGATCAGTGCCCGGAAGAGGTCTACGCCCACGCCGCCCTGGTTTTGGTCGAATTGCAACGAATCGCGCGTGCATTTGGCGGCCACTTCAGTCGGAACCGCAATGGCTGCGCCCATGCTGAGCGTGGCCAACTGGATTTCACAGGCGCGTTGCAGGGTCCACAAGACGGCAAATGCCTCGGGCAAGGTGCGTCCCCATGACAAAAGGCCATGGTTCTTGAGGATCACGGCTTGGTGCGAACCGATGCTGCGCAACACGCGCGGACCCTCTTCGGCGTGCACGGTGATGCCTTCGAATTCATGGTAGGCGACCATTTCGTGCAATTGGGCCGAGTAAAAATTGCTTTGCGATAAACCGCCTTGCAAACTGGCGACGGCCACGCCGGCCGTGGTGTGCGTGTGCATGACGGCATGGGCACCGGGCAATCCGGCGTGCAGGGTGCTGTGCAGCACGTAGCCGGCCGGGTTGATGGGGTAGGCCGAGTCGCCCAGGATGTCACCCGCGAGGTTGACCTTGACCAGGTTGGAGGCCGTGACTTCGGTGTAGTGCAGGCCAAAGGGGTTGATCAAAAACTGCTTGTCGTCACCGCTGACGGAGTCGGGCAACCGAACCGTGATGTGGTTGTAAATCATCTCGGTCCAGCCGAGCATGGCGAAGATGCGATAGCAGGCCGCAAGTTCGAGTCGGGCGGCCCATTCGTCGGGGTGGCAAGCGTCAGGCATGGAGGCTCCAAGGGGTGGGGTTCATCACATTGTGCCTCGGTCTGGGCCAGAGCCAGCAACGGCTGACCACGGGTAAAACCCCATAGGGCGAACCTCGCCAGCGGTCAAAATTTGCTTTGACGCAAAACAATACAAGGTGAGACATGAAACGAAGAGCATTGAATGGAAGTTTGGTCGCTCTGGCCGTGGCAATGACGCTGGCGCCCTCTGTGACTCGGGCGCAGTCCGGGGTTTGGCCCAACAACAAACCCATCCGGTTGGTGGTGGGTTTTCCGCCCGGTGGGCTGACCGATGCGTATGCCAGGCAGTACGGGGATCACCTCAGCCAGAAACTGGGGGTACCGGTGGTGGTGGAGAACAAGCCCGGTGCCGGGGCCATGCTGGCCATCGATGCGGTGGCCAAGTCGGCGCCTGACGGTCACACCCTGTTGGTCACGACCTCAGGCACGGTGTGGCAAAACCGCGTGCTCTACAGCAAGTTGCCCTATAACCTCGACAAGGATCTCACGCCGGTGGTGGTGTTTCCATCCGGGCCGCTGGTGATGGGGGTCAACGAGAGGTTGCCCGTGCGCAATCTGAATGAACTGATCGAATGGGCCAAAAAGAACCCCAGCTCCATGGGGACTTATGCCCCGGGCTCTTATCCGCACATGGTGGCCGATCAGATGGGGCGCAAACACGGATTTTCGATGCAAGCCATCCATTACCGGGGCGAGGCACCGATGTGGCTCGATGTGGTGTCTGGCCAGTTGCAAGTGGCGATCGGCAGTTTCCAGTCGTTCAATGCGGTCTCCAGCCGTGGTGTCAGAGCGATCGGCGTCACAGGGTCATACCGCTCGCCGCGTCTGCCCGAGGTGCCGACCCTGACCGAGCAGGGTAATCAGGAGCGTCTGGTGACCCTGGAAGGAGGCTTGCCCGTCATGGCCCCCAGCGGTACTCCGGAGCCCGTGTTGCAGCGCTTGAATCAGTTGGCGCTGGATTGGGCCGGCACCGAGCGCGCCGCCAAGCTGCGTGAAACGTTTGCCATTCCGAACAAGCCCAAAAATTTGTCGCAAACGCGTCAGGATTGGGAGACGGAAGTGCCTGTATGGATCAAACTGGCGGTGGATTTGGGCATCAAACTGGATTGAGCCCAGGTGAATCAAACTCACACAGGAGTCTGTCTTGTCGTACCGACCGAAACGCAAAGTCATCATCACCTGCGCAGTGACCGGGGCCATCCACACGCCCACCATGTCGCCACACTTGCCGGTCACCCCGAAAGAGATCGCCGATGCGGCGGTTGAAGCCGCTCAAGCCGGTGCGGCCATCGTGCATTTGCATGCCCGCGATCCTCAAACCGGTCAGCCCACCCAGGATCCTGCCTACTTTCGCGAGTTTGCCGCCGACATCAAGTCGCGTTCGGATGTGGTGATCAACTTCACCACCGGTGGAGCACCGAGCATGGGCGTGGAGGAGCGCTTGCAGCCTGCCCTGCAACTCAAGCCCGAAGTGGCTTCGCTGAACATGGGGTCGATGAACTTTGGTCTGTATCCCATGCTCAGCCGTTACAAAAACTGGCAGCACCCCTGGGAGGAGCCCTACCTGGCCGGGTCGGACGACCGAATTTTCAAGAATACTTTCAAGGACATTGCTCACATCCTGGAGTCGTGCCGTGCCAATCACACCCGATTCGAGATTGAATGTTACGACTTGGGGCATTTGTACACAGCGGCCCATTTCCTCGAGCGCCAGTTGTTGCAACCGCCCCTGTTCATCCAGTCGGTGTTTGGGATTTTGGGCGGGATCGGCCCGCACCCCGAACATGTCATGCAAATGAAACAAACTGCCGATCGCCTGTTTGGTAACGATTATGTCTGGTCGGTGCTGGGGGCCGGGCGGCATCAGATGCCGATGGCCAACATGTCACTCATTTTGGGTGGCAATGTGCGGGTTGGACTGGAAGACTCCCTGTGGGACGCCCCCGGTCAATTGGCCCGAACCAATGCCCAGCAGGTGCAACGCATCCGCTCGATCATTGAAGCGTTGTCGCTGGAGATTGCCACGCCCGACGAGGCGCGCGATATTTTGAAACTCAAGGGTGGCTCCAACGTCGGTTTTTAAGCCCCGGTTCGTTGCCAGGCGAATTTAAAACACCGAATGATCGCCCAGGTCGACCGCGATCTGACCCTGAATCACCCCTTGATAGTGGTCGCGCAAGCTTCGGTGTCCCCAACTGGGGGTGAGGGACTCGTCATACTGGCCGGTCTGGGGATTGAGCACCAGCATGGACTCGGTGCCGTAGTAGCGTCCGATGCGTGCCAATTCGGCTTTGTCGCGCATGGACGGGCTGAACCGGCCCAAGGTGTCCAACACCGCGATGATGACATTCATCACGATCGGTGGCATCTTTTTGATCCGCAGCGGGGTATTCAAGAGTTCGGCCAGCATGACCGCCTGATCCAGCGGGGTGATCGCAGCCCCCGGTCCGCCCACCGGCAAGATCCGGTTTTGTCGATCCGGACGAGTCAGGCAATCAGCCAGGTAATCGGCCAGATCGTCGTCGGCGATCGGCTTGCAGGCGGTCCGGCGTCCGTCGCCAAAGACCCAAAAAGCTTTGCCGCTTTGCAAACGCTCGATTTGGCCGCTGAGCGACTTGAAAAAAGCCGTCGGACGCACGATGGAGTAAGTCAACCCACTGACCATCAAGGCCTCCTCGAAAGCGAGTTTGGCATGCTGAAACGGCAACAGGGGCTTTTGCACGCAGATCGCCGATAGCAAGACAAAACGCTGTACCCCGGCTGAACCGCAGGCTTGCAGCACATTCAAGTGAGCCTGATGATCGACGGCCCAGGCGTCGCGTGCGAGGCCGCTGCGAGAAGCCATGCACGACACCACGGCGTCGAATGCCTCATGCGCGAAGCCGTCACGCCGGATGGACTCAGGGTTGCCCAGATCGACCCGGCGCACCATCACGTCGGGGTCGTGTGCGGGGGTTAATTGTCGGTGTGCATGTGTTTCGCGCACGAAGCAAACCACCTGATGCCCTTGGCGGCGCAGGGCGCGCAACGTGGCTTGACCGATGGTGCCGGTGGCACCCAGCAAGACGACGCGCTGGGGATTGGGGGAAGAGGATGGCATCAGTTTTTGCCCATGCCGACATGTAGCCTGTTAGGATCATTGTAAGCGTGTGCATCTGGGCGCCACAAGCGGCATCACACGATTGAATGCACACCAGGAGACCCATCATGAGCCATCGCAGTCCAGCTTGGTACAACGACCAGTACAACAACCGCGCTCGTGTGCCGGACTGCATGTTGCAGATGCAGCGCTGGGCTCTTTGGTCAGACGAAATTCGATCTCAGTTAAAGGGCCGCATCGACGTGTCTTATGGTCCGTCCGCAGGGCAAAGGCTGGACCTGTTCGAATCGCCCGGATCGGGTGCCCCGATTGTGGTGTTCATCCATGGCGGTTATTGGCGTTCACTCGACAAATCCGATCACACATTCGTGGTGCCAGCGCTGTTGGAGTCAGGCGCTCTGGCGGTGGTGGTGAATTACGACTTGGCGCCTCAGGTTCGCGTCAGTGACATTTGTTTGCAGATGGTCCGGGCAATGGCCTGGATCTGGCGCCATGCGCGCCAATGGGGGGGTGATCCGAGCCGCATTCACGTCATCGGTCATTCGGCCGGAGGACATTTGGCGGCTATGTTGCTCAGCGCCTTGTGGTCGCAATTCGATGCGGATTTGCCTCCCGATTTAGTGAAGTCGGCATTATCCATTTCAGGCGTGCATGAGCTCGACAGCGTGCGGCGTGCGGCCTTTGTGCAAGCTGATTTGAAGCTCAGTCCGTCAGAGGCCGTGCGTTGCAGTCCGGCATGGATGCCGGATCCGGGTCAGGGGCGCATCCATTGCGTGGCCGGTGCCCTGGAGAGTCCGGAGTTTTTGCGCCAAAACGGCCTGTTGCGTGAGGCCTGGGGCTCGTTCAGGGTGCCCACAGTCGAAGCTCTGCCCCATGAAAATCACTTCAGCATCCTCAACCAGTTCCGCCGCTCCGACAGTCGTTTGGTTGAACTGACCCGGCAGATGATTCAGTCCTGAATCGTCACACGCCCGGCAACCCCGGTTCGATGCTGTGCCCAAGGCAGAAAGCATGCCCAAAAGACAGTCAGTACCAGCCAGGCCGGGATCTGCCCTGGCAAACTCAGCGCACCCATTTCTGCTGCAGCCTGATAGGACAAAACACCAGCCACGCCGCAAAGCGGGACTGCCAACCACACCCGCTCTTTCAGCCAGGCCAATGAGTGGTGCAGGGTGCAGCCCAGACAAGCCCAGAGCAACAACATCCACCAAGGTTGCCAGGCAGCCAGAGGCCCGGGGTTGAGCACTTCGAAGCTCAGCCAGCCCAAGTGCATCAGGACACTGTCGAGCACAAAGCCAAAACACACACACAAGAGCAAAGCGCTGCGGTCGCGCCTGTCATGCCGCCAAGTCTGCCCGTGAGCCAGCAGGAACAGGCAGGAGGCCAGGCCACCCGGCCACAGCCAGCCCCTTGGAACGCCTAAAGCCCAGGCGAACCAAACCAACTGAAAACCGATGATCTGAAGTAAATTTTTGTAAGCCATGAAATATCTTTTATTTAATAAAATAATCAAATTATCTAAATTGAGGCAAAGGTGTTGTGATGAAATGCGCGAGGCTGAAATGGGTATTGTGTCTGGCTTTGATGTTCCAGGTGACTGTGGGGTTGAGTCAGGAGCCTTCGGACCCGATGAAGATGTTGCGTGCCGGCCAGGCCCAGGCCGCCGAAGCGGCCTTTGATCGCCTGATCGCCCAATCACCCGGCGATCCGGACCACTGGCTGGGTCGCGGCCTGGCTCGATCCCGTCAGGGCCTGTGGGCCGGTGCCATGCACGATCTGGAAAAAGCGGTGGCGCTCGCGCCGGGCTATGCCGACGCATGGGCTGCGCTGGGGGACGTATACCGCTGGAATGACCGCTGGCCCGCCGCAGCCGACGCCTATGCCCGTCTGGCCGCGTTGCGACCCGACGATGCCCAGGTTCAGGTGTTGCGCGCACGTTCATTGTGGGCGGCGGGTGATCCGGTGGAGTCCCGTCGTGTGGCTCAGCGAGCACTTGAATTGGGGGGCAAAGCCGAAGAACTGCCCATGTTGACCGAAAAAACGCCCCAGGAGCGAGCGGCCGTGCAATCGGGAACCATGTCCAACCGTGGCTATGACTGGGCTTTGTCCGGTGGCTTGGGGCACATCTCGGCGGGATCGGCCAGCGCCCATGAAAACAGCCTGACTTTGCGTCGCTACACCGATTGGGGTTCGATCGCGGTCGAACGCCTGGCGTTGCGTCGCTGGGGTGCTTCGGATCAGGCCTGGGCCATCGATGCCTACCCCCGACTCTGGTCGGGCGCTTACGCCAATGTCCGTTATCAAGCTTCGGAGCGAGCCGATTTATACCCGAATCGCTCCTGGCGCTTCGAACTCTTCCAGAACATCGGCTCGGGATGGGAGTTGGCCGCGAGCCATGACGAGTTGGGCTTTGGCAATGGCGTGAAAATCGAAGGCGTGGCCTTGGGCAAATATTGGGGCAATTTCTTTTTGCGTTGGCGCCATCAGGAGGTGAAGTCCGACACCTCCTCTGGCAAGGGGGATCGGGTGTTTTTGCGTTATTACTACGAGGGTGACGCCGATCATTATGTGGAGGTCAATCTTTCTCAAGGCCGAAGTGACGACTTTGCAAGCGCTTTGTTACAGACTTCACGCTCGGATTCCAGGGGCGTGGCCTGGTATCACTTTGTCGACAAGGCATGGGGCTTCAAACTCAGCACCAGTGAGTCTCGCGACACCAGTGCCTTTAATTCCCGCGCTCGTGACGCATCGGCCAGCCTGATCCGCCGTTGGTGATTTGGATTCCCCTGTGCTGAGTCGCTCCCTTTTCTTGCCTTGGCGGGGCTTATGCTGGTGCATGTTGCTGCTTTGGTTCGGCAGAGCCTGGAATGTGCCCCTGGAGCCGGTCCGCTGGGGGGAACTGTTCGTCTCGGATGTCTTGATGTGGGTTCGGCTTCTGGTCTTTTGGCTGGTTTTATCGCTGCTAACGATGGGCATGAGCACCCGCGCCCAATGGTGGGTTCATGGGCTGGTGGGGACGCTGGTGTGGTCTGTGATGACGGGCCTGGAGGTGTATTTCGATCATGCCGGGGTGCCTTTAGGCGCCGATGTCTTTGCCTACTCCTGGCAGGAAATCACGACCACTGTTTCGGGGGCCAACGTCAGTCCGCCAGGCGTGCTGTTGCTGGCCTGGGCTGCAGCCTGCATGGCTTGGTGGGGGTCGTTGGGCAGTGCTCATCAAAAACCCACTCGGCGCTCGGCTTGGGTGGCCGCTCTGGCTTTGGCTGGTAGCGGAAGTTACTTATTTCCCACTCAGATGACCCAGGCCGAAGCGGGCAGGGAAGGCCAAGCCAGCAACAAGTTGTTGTACTGGATGGGAGATGTTTGGGAGCAGTTCACCGCGACTCAGGCCACCTTGGTCGGGGTGACCGATCATCCGTTCGAGCGCACCGAGTCCACGCCCGACACCTTGGGTCCTTTGTTGCAACTGGACCCGAAAACACCGCCGCATTGGGTGATTCTGGTGGTCGAAGGCTTGGGACGCAGCTTTTCCGGACCCGGGGCCCGATTGGGCAGTTTCACGCCCGAATTGGACCGCCTGGCCGAACGGTCGCTGTACTGGGAAAATTTTTTGGCCACTCAGGGCCGAACATTTGCTGTCTTGCCCAGTGTGCTGTCCTCCTTGCCTTTTGGCGATCATGGGCAACAGCCCAAATCCCATCACAGCTTACCCGCCTGGCTCAAGGTTAATGGGCACGCTTTGAGATATTTCACCGGCACGCAGTTGGCCTTTGACCATCAGGGCGACTTTTTAAAGAGCTTGGGTTTTGAGTTTTTGTGGAGTGAAGCCGATTTTGGCGCCCAGGAAAAGATCAGCGAGTGGGGCTATGCAGATGGCGATTTGCTGGCCCGCGTGACTGCTCAACCCTGGCCGGATCGCCCCAGTCTCACGGTGATTCAAACCATGTCCATGCACTCTCCTTTCAGGGTGCCACGCATGGAGCACTATCGAGAGATGGCCCGAAAACGGTTTCGCGAACTGAATTTGCAGGGGCAAGCCGCGCAAGAGGCGATGAAGCACCTGGATGTGTATGCATCGATTTTGTACACCGATGAAGCCATCGGTCGCTTCATGGATCACTTGCAAAGCTCTGCGCAGGGTCGAAACACATTGGTGCTGATCACCGGCGATCATCGCTTGCCCGAAATTCCCATGCAAATGCATTTGGAGCGCTATCACGTGCCCCTGTTGATCCACGGCCCCATGGTACGGCGCCCCATGCGCATCAAGTCGGTTTCTTCTCACTTCGACCTGGCGCCTTCGTTGCAGGCGTTGTTATCCCGTCAATACGGTTGGCGAACACCGCGCCAAGTCCACTGGATGGGGGCAGGTCTGGATGTGCACCCGCATTTTCGCAATCAGCACGTCATCCCGATGAAGCAGACCAAGACCGAATTGGTTGATCTGGTCTCGGGTGAATACGTGTTGCATCGGGATCAGTTGCTGACCTTGCAAGACGGCATGACCGCTGAGCCTGAAGTCAGCATGGAATTGCGGGCTGAATTGCAAAAGACCTTGTCTGTCTTCAAAGCCCGTTTGCAGCGCGCACAGACTGAACTCTCCTATGTGCGTTCCAACGATCCACAGGATTGGGTCCGCTTTGAGGAACTTGAGCGCAGTTGGCAGCAAGGCCACCGTGTGGCTCATTTCAAAGGGGTTTCCGTGTCCGGTTTGAAAGTTCTTCGGGAGCTTCAGGATGGCTTGACCGTCAGGGCAAACTTGAGTCACGCCGGTGATCAGGCATCGCCCGTATTCGTCCCTTTGTTGGTCATCACGGATGCTCGCGGTGATCAAAAAGCCGAGTTTTCAGGACCGGCCATGCAGCTGGCTGCCGGGGAAAACAAAGAAGTCATTCTGACCATGCCTGTGCCCAAACTGGGGCAAGGCGAGCATCATCTGTCATGGGTGGTGTCGCATCCGGACACAGGTCAATCGATTGGAAGGGGACAGTACCATGTGGCTTTGCGTCCTTAAGCGCTGGGGTATGGCCTTGTGCCTGAGCTTGAGCGCGATCGGTTTGTGCCAGGCTCAGCCCGCGATCTGGGTGTGGGAAGACGACACCCGAGACTGGCTGAAGCAACCGGCTGTGGCACAAGAGGCGATGTCCTGGCTGAAGATGCAGGGCCAACGCACTTTATATCTCTATGCAGGTGCCCATGTCGACGCCGATGTCCTGGTCGAGCAGGCGCATCTCTATCGCGCGCTGATACGCGAGGCCCATCGCATGGGTTTTGAGGTGCATGCCCTGTTGGGTTCGGGGGCTTTGATGACCGAGAAATACATCTTGCCGCAAAACAGGGCGCGTGCGATCCGTTTGGTTCAACGGATACTTGACTACAACCAGGCGGCTGCGGCAAGCGATCGATTTGATGGCATCAATTTGGACATCGAGCCGCACGTGCTGGACGACTGGTCTGAACGGCGCACCGAATACATCGCCTGGTGGTTACAAGTGAGTGAACTCTGGATGGCCATGAAGCGGGCCTCGGGGCAAGCCATCAAGATCGGACCGGCCATCGCTTTCTGGCTCGACGGGATCGTGGTTCAGCACGGGGGGGTGAGTAAACCCACCAGCGAACACCTGCAAGACATTTACGATCATGTGGTTCTGATGGATTATCGCAACCGCGCCTTGGGCCGTGACGGCATCATCAGTCATGGTGCGCAAGAGGTTGCCTATGGACGCAAGATCGGAAAACCGGTTTGGCTGGGGGTCGAGTTCTCACCCAATGCCATGAGCAAGCTGACCTTCGATGGCATGACGGTTGCTCAAACCCGTCAGGAGTTGCTTGCGGTGGAGCAAAGTCTGGCCAGCGAGCCCGCCTACGCCGGACTCGTGTTTCACCACTACGGCACATTCAGAACCTGGATGCAACGCCACCGATCCGCTTCAAAACCTTTGCTGCTGCCATGACGCTGGTCAACCTCACGCCAACTCAGCACCCTGTCCTCATCATTGAAGACGATGCTTTCATGGCTCAGTTGCTTTCCTTTGTGTTGAAAAGGCAGGGTTTGCAGGTGAGATGCGTCCCGGATGGAGATGCGGCGCTGCGACTGCTGGAAGGTCGTTGCGACTATTCGGCGGTCTTGCTGGATTTGCTTTTGCCCCGTCACAGCGGGCTGGATGTGTTGTCTCGCATGCGCCAATTACCCGACTGGTCTCTGGTTCCCGTGTTGGTGTTATCGGCATTGGACAAAGCCGAGGACATCGCTCGTGCTTTCGAGGCCGGTGCAGATGATTTCGTGACCAAGCCGTTCAATCCGGACGAACTGCTGGCTCGACTCAAAGCCCGCACCAACGGGTTCACCCAGCGGGGCCAGCCTTGAGTCAGCCATTCAGTCCTGCACAGGTGGAGCGATGGGCGGCTGGGGTGGCCTGGTCTCTGCTTATTTTGGTCATTGCCTTGTTGTGTTGGCTGCTGGTATTGCGCCTTTATCGCAAATGGCGAGAGCCCAGGCGGCAAGCCAAGATGACCCATTTCCAGGACGTTTTGATGCAAGTTGCCTTGGGCCATCTGGCACCCACACCTTTGCCCGGCTTGGATCAGGCGGACCGCTGGGAGTTGCTCAAACTTTGGTTGCACGTGCAACTTTCCCTCAGGGGGGCCGCGCAAGAACGCCTTCGGCAATTCGGTTTGGCGTGTCAGTTGCAGCGATCTGCCTGGACCCATTTGCGAAGCCCGCACCATGCCAAACGGATGATCGCATGCTTGACTCTGGGTTTTTTGAAATGGACGGATGCACAAGACTTGTTGCGGCAGAGGCTGTCGCAAGGTCAGTCGCACACCCCCATTTATGCCGCCCGAGCCCTGCTCGATATCGATGCCCAACTGCACGCCAGCGAAGTCCTTGAGGCGTTGTTGCAAAAGCCGGCCCTGGATTTTTCCTTGCTCGCCGTTTTGCTCAAGCCCCATCGTGCGATCTTGCAACAGGTCATGTTGCGACACAAGCCTTCGGAGTTGGGCGAAGCGCTCGATCACGGCGATGCATCTGCCGCCAGGCTTGTGCGTTGGCTGCGTTTGGCGCGTGCGTTGCAATTGCAACTGCCCAGCGCATGGTTGGCCCCCTTGTTGAATGAAAGGCAGGAACTGGAGAGTCTGATTGCCGCCATTCGTTTGTTTCAAGGGGAGGCAGGTATTGATCCGATTTTGGGCTTGGCGCAGCATCCGGACTGGCGGGTTCGTTCGCAGGTAGCCCGGTCGTTGGCTTATGTGGGGGATGAGCGGTGTGCAGATGTTTTGGTGGGCATGACGACTGACCGCGAGTGGTGGGTTCGGTTTCGGTCAGCCCAGGCGTTGTTTCAATTGCCGGGGGTGTCTGTCGATTCCATTTTGGAACGCGTGGCCCGAACCGGCGATCGTTACGCCATTCAAATGGTTCAATCGGTTCAGGCCTCCGAGGGAGGTGCATGATGGCCGAGTGGATCACCTGGGTCATGGTGGTTTATTTTTTATCGATCAATTCGATTTATTTGATTTTGACCTTGTTGTCGGCTCGCGCCCTGGTTTCGAATCAGCATCACCGTGAAATTGAACAGTTGCCCGCTTCTTTTTCGATGCTCGCGCCACCCATCAGCGTGCTGGTTCCCGCCTATAACGAAGAGCTCACCATCGTCGCCACCGTCGAGTCCCTGTTGCAACTCAGTTACGCGGAGTTCGAGGTGGTGGTCATCAATGATGGCTCCAAAGACGAGACGCTGCAGGTCCTGATCGATCGCTTTGATTTGGTGCCATACCCGGAGGCTTATCGCATCCAGATTCCGACGCAGGCGGTGCGGGCCATTTACCGCTCGATTCAGCATCCCAAGTTGCGGGTGATCGACAAAGAAAACGGCGGCAAGGCCGACTCGCTCAACGCGGGCATCAACGCCTCACGTTATCCGCTGTTTTGCGGCGTGGACGCAGATTCCATTTTGCAGCGCGACAGTTTGCAAAAGGTGGTTCAGCCGTTTTTGCGCAGCCCCGACATGGTGGCTACCGGTGGCACCATCCGCGCCGCCAACGGTTGTGATGTGCGCGGAGGCGATGTCCGCCAGGTGGAGTTGCCCAGCAATCCCTGGGCCTTGTTCCAGGTCATGGAGTATTTGCGGGCCTTTTTGTTTGGCCGTTTGGGCTGGTCCAGCTTGAACGCCATGCTGATCATCTCGGGGGCCTTTGGGGTGTTTCGCAAACAAACGGTGATCGATGTCGGCGGGTATCGAACCAAAACCATCGGCGAAGACATGGAGTTGGTGGTGCGCATCCACCAGCAGATGAGGGCTTGGAATCGCCCCTATCGCATCGAGTTTGTACCCGATCCGGTGTGCTGGACGGAAGTGCCGGAGGACCGGCAGACTTTGCGCAATCAGCGCATTCGCTGGCAACGCGGCTTGAGCGAGAGCCTGACGACCCATTGGGGTTTGATGTTTTCCCGGCGCGGGGGCTGGGTAGGCTGGTTGGCATTCCCTTACATGGTGATCTTTGAATGGTTGGGGCCCGTGATCGAGTTGGCCGGCTATGTGTGGACCCTCTATGCCTGGTGGGTGGGTTTCATTTCGTGGCACGCCTTCATGCTCTTTTTGGGGGTTTCGGTGGGTTTGGGGATCGCCTTGAGCATCACGGGCGTCTTACTGGAGCAGGTCTCTTTTCAAATGTATCCCCGGTTCAGGCAAACCCTGAAGTTGGTCTTGATCGCTTTTCTGGAAAACCTGGGTTATCGGCAAATGGCCGCCTGGTGGCGCATCGTCGGCCTGTACCGCTGGATGACGCAAGGCGAGGGGGCATGGGGGACCATGAAACGCAAGGGGCATTCAAGCGGCAAGCCGGGATGATCTGAGGGCGAGTTGTACCCGATCACCAGCGTGCGATTGCGGGTCATGCCAGAGGCAGACTCGTGCAGGCCTTTGAAATCGACTCGAATTGGGCTTCAAGCCAATTGGTGGGCGTTGGGCATGACAAAACCGGCTTGATCAAGGGCCATGCCCAGGCTCGTGCGTTGCGCATCGCTGAGTTCGACCAAGGGAGGTCGCACATGAATCCAGTCTCTTCGACCGGTTTTGAGGGCGATGGCGGATTTCATGGCCGGGATCATGGGAAACTGGGCAAAAGCAGCCCGTTGCGCATCGAGCCTTTTTTGCTGCTCGTCGGCATCGGGGTTGTGCCAGGTTTGATACAGCCGCACGATGGCGCTGGGGTTGACGTTGCCGGTGGCGGTGATGCAGCCCGCCCCGCCGCTACGCATCGTGGCCAACAAGAAATTCTCGCTGCCTGCAAAAACATCAAAGCCCTGCGGTTGGAAGCGCTCCAGCATGGCCGAGGTGTTGGCCCAGTCGCCCGAACTGTCCTTGGTGCCGGCAATGATGCCCGGAAAGGTTTTGAGCAGGCGTTCAATCAGGGGCAAGGTGATCGGCACGCCCGACACCGGCGGGATGTGATAGACGTAGATGCGCAGGCGATCGTCTGCCACGGCGTCGATCACTTGAGCGAAATATCGAAACAGGCCTTCGTCGCTGACGCCTTTGTAATAAAAGGGCGGCAGCATGAGCACGCCCGCGCAGCCCGATTTCACGGCGTGGCGGGTGAGCTCGATCGCATCGGGGACGGCGCAAGCGCCGGTGCCGGGCATGAGCTTGCTCGGCGTGATCCCCGCGGCCAACAGACCGTCGAGCAAGCCGCGTTTTTCGGCCAGCGTCAGCGAGTTGGCTTCGGAGTTGGTGCCAAACACGGCCAGGCCGACGTCCTGGTCAAGCAACCAGCGGCAATGTCGGGCGAAACGCCCGGGGTCGGGTGATCCGTCGGCGTTGAAGGGGGTCAGAACCGGCGAGAGGATGCCCTGGATGCGGGGCGAGGCGACAGTGCTCATGGTGAACGCGACATTGGATGAGTGTGAAAGAAATTGTACCCAGCCGCTCACCCGCAGGGCCCGCAGCCGGCGAAGCGACTGCGGGATCAGGGCCGGTCAAGGGAACATCGGAGGAGCCACACGCCGGCGGGAAGCCAATTCGTAAGCCGATGCGACGCGCAATGAGATGTCTTCTTTGCCGGGCTCGGCTCTGAACACCAGCGAGAAAGGCAGTCCGGGTGCATCGAGCGCCGTGGCTTCGGTGCTGGCTTCGCTGATGTATTGCTGGCGGTTCGGGTGCAGTTTGAACCGCGCGTCATAAGCCACTTGCACATAGCCTGCCGGCACCAGGATCTCGGTCAGCCCAGCGTTGGGCCCGAAAAAGTGCTCATAGCGGAGTCGATCGATGAGGCCGGGCTCATCAGCGCCCCCGATCAGGCCGGGCGGCAAAGGGGTGTGCAATCGCACCATGGCGTCGAGTTTGTTCTCGTAGATCACCATCATGTCGACGCGACGCAAGAGTTCGCGCAGCATGATGCGTTCGTCAACGCCCTGACGACCCCCCAGCGGGTTTCGGGGGTCACTCACTTCTTCCCAATTCAAAAAAGCGGCACGCTGGTCATCGCCCCAGAATTTGGAGCGCTCGTTGAGGCTGCGCCAATCGCGCAGTGTTTCGGTGAGACCCAGGGCCGACCAATCGTTGGCGCGACGGCTGAGGTATTGGCTGATGTGGTAGCGGAAAGAGTTGGCCAGGATCTGGTTTTGAACGGTCGACACATCCAGGTTGGAGGGGGGGGTGATGTGGCCATCGGCCAGCGCCACCATGTAATCGATCGGGGTCATCGATCCGCTGCCATGGAACACGCCCGGGGCGAATTCAGTGCGCTGGATTTGGGCTGCGAAATCGGGAAAGACCGGACTGCCGTCTGCGTTAAGTCGGAACAAGAGATCGGGCATGAAGACCGGCACGAGTCGCGCCAGTGCGGTTCTGAAGTCGACCGTCATGCGTTCGCAACGCGGGTCCGGAGTCCACAGGGGGTCTGCGGATTCGACCAGCGTGGCCCCCAAATGCTCGGCCAGGACCGATTGCACCTCGCGGGCAGCGGCTTGGGTGATGGGCTCAGCGGCTTTGCTGCCACCGGTCAGCATGGACTCGCGCACAACCCCCAGACGCATGCCCTTGAGGGCCCCTGCCTCACCGCTGGAACTCAGGTGGGGGCGATAGGCCGGCAACACGCTGGAGCGAGGCACGGTGGTGTAGGGGTCGCGCGGATCGTAGTAGCCTTGTTCGGGGTCCTTCAGGGCATCGAGCACGGTGGCGCAGTCCTCCAGAGTGCGGCACAAAATGCCGGTTCGATCGCAGTAGATGTCGGCCCCAATGGCACCGCCATCGAAGCCGAGCATGGCCTTGTGCGGCAGGATCAGGGCGACCGAGTTGTGATTGGCAGGGCCGCGCGTGGACATGCGTGTTTCTTCACCCAGACTGGCCATGACCAGATTGGCACTGACCGAGACGCCCGAGCCGGAGCTGGAACCCAGTGAGGCAGAGCGGCGTGTGTCATAGGGGTTGACAGGGGTTCCTCCCCAGGTGCTGCGCTGAAATCCCAAGGTGGTGGGCAGGATTTGTTCGGGTTTGTGACGCCCGCCCGGGTCGCCAGCCCGACCGTTGTATTCGGTCATCAGGGCTTTGGCGTAAATGATGGCCCCTTTTTGGCGCAGTTGTTCGACCAGAATGTGGTCGCGGGCCGGGAAGTCGATGTCAAAGGCGGCATCGCCACCGCCGGTCGAGCGCATGTCTTTGGTGTCGAAGGCGTCTTTGAATGAAAACACCACGCCGTACAACGGCATTTGATCCAGGTCGGGGTTTTGTCCCCATTGCTCGTCGAGCATAGCCGCTTGCTCCAGGGCATCCGGCAGGTGGCGAAAGCCTTCGCAGGCGGGCGGGGCGCCAGGCGGCAGAGGACCCAGGCTGGGATGGCGGTCGAATTCGCCGCGGCAGGTGACTGACCTTTCGCCCCGAATGTTGAGGGTCGAAAGGGCATTGAGTTGGCCAGAATGGGGGATCCCGCGCACCCAGCCGAATTGCTGGTGCACTTGCGGGTCTGATGCGGTGTTGTCCATGCGGCCCCATTCGATGTCGGGGCCCTGATACTGATCGAGGTCGGGCAGCAAGTCGTCGGCGCGCACCGTCCTGGTTGGGTAGTCCAGCCGGGTCTGAGCCCGCAACAGACCCTGTGAGGGTAAGACGCAGTCTGCGCCATCTCGCGTGAGCAACTGGGTGGATACACCGTTGTAGCGACGCGCTCGTTCGATGTATTGCTGCACCACTTGAACGCAAGTGGTGCGACCGCTCCGAATGGCCTGGTGAAGTTGCGCAATGCTGGCTTCTTGCAGCACAAACCCGCTATCGCTCATGGACGCCTCCGATCAATCAAACTTTTTTGCGCGCGGCTTGGGTCGAAAGCGCCAGCGCCAGCAAGTTGCTGGCCATCGGGCGCACTGCCGGTCCGCTTTCGGGGGCGTAATTCATGTATTCCTTGATGGCCATGACGGACATCAGATCGCGACTGGTCAAGGTGGCGAGCAAGGTTTGCAGTGCGGCATCCAGTTGTCCATGCGGTGCCACGGTATTGACCAGACCCATGGCTTGGGCGCTGCGAGCGTCGAATTTTTGCAGGGAATAGGCCATGAAACCTGCCGCTTTTTTGCCGACACGATCCACAATGGCTGAAATCGCCAGGGTGGGCGGCAGGTTGTATTCCATTTCAGGCAACTGGAAAACAGCCGCTTCATCGGCCAGGGTGATGTCACAGATGCCTGCTATTGCGCACCCCAAGCCCAAAGCGTCACCGTGGACGGCAGCGATGACGGGCACCCGGCTGTAGCGAATGGCATCGTAAAGACCCATGATGGGGGACAGGACTTTGTCGCGCAAGTCCATCGGGGTGGGTTGGGGTCCGGCGGTAGAGGGGTCGCGGCCTTGACAGAAATGAGCGCCAGCCCCCCGGATGACCACACAATGACCTTGGTCGCCAGCGGCATTGATTTGACGGGTCATTTCGTGAATCATGGGCAAATCAAACATATTGCCCGCGTGATCGCGATTCAGGGTCAGCGTGGTGATGCTGTTTTTTTGTTCAACGAGGATTTCAGTCATGGTTTGAAAATGTGTTGGATCAATGAAAAAAGAACGGATGCCGGAAGGTTGCTGATGATCGCTTGAAAAATTAGACTTGCCTGTTGGTATTATCCCCAGTGAAAAACATCATTGATCCTGCGATCATTAAGTTGTAAAAAGGGAGATTTTGGATGTCGCAAAGCGGATACCGATTTTCTAGCGCCCAAGCGGGCGATCACGACGAACTGCACGAACTGGTCCAGGGGCTTGGGACATATACCAGCGATGTGTCCTTGCCCGGTCAGTTGCACGCCTGTTTCGTGCGCAGTCCCTGGGCGCATGCCCGCATCCGTTCGATCCGTGTGGACGATGCGCGCAGTTCGGCAGGCGTCCACGCGGTGGTGACTGGTCAGGATGTGATCGATGCCGGTTTGGGGCCTATCATGCCTTTGGTGATTCTCAAGGGCAGCGATGGTCAGCCGATGCATTCGTCGGGCATGCCCATTTTGGCTCACGATGTCGTGCGCCATGTTGGTGAACCGGTGGCCCTGGTGGTGGCGGAGACCCTGGAGCAGGCCATGAACGGTGCCGAGCGGGTGGAAATCGATTACGACCCATTGCCGTGCGTCACCGACCTCAGGGCGGCGGTGGCTCCCGATGCCCCTCAGGTTCAGGCCGTTGCGCCAGGCAATGTTGCCATGGACTGGGCGCTGGGCTTGACCCCGGAACTGGAAGCGGCTTTCGCTGCGGCTCACCATGTCCAGGAGATCGAGTTGGCCGATCCGATGTTGACCGGGGCTCCGATGGAGCCCAAGGCGGCCCTGGCGCAATATGATGCGGAGCATGATCGTTACACCCTGATTGCCAGCACGCAGGGGGTCAAAAACATCCAGCATGTGCTTTGCGCTCAGGTCTTCAAGCTCGCACCCGAAAAAATTCGCGTGCTCACGCCCAAGGTGGGTGGCGGTTTTGGCTTGAAGTCCCAGACCTACCCGGAACAAGCGGCGGTTTTGCTGGCCAGCCGGATCAGTGGCAGACCGGTGAAGTGGACGGCTACTCGGCTGGAGTGTTTCCTGACCGATACCCACGGCCGCAACACACACATCAAGGCTCGGATGGGTTTTGATGCGCAAGGCCGTATCCTGGCTCTTCATGCCGATGTGTTGTGCGGAATTGGTGCTTACACCTCGGGCTATATCGGGGTGGTCAGTACCATGAACATCTACAACTGTTTGTCCAGTGTCTATCGCGTGCCGGCGCTGGCTTTGCGGTCGCGTTTGGTGCACACCCACGTCATGGCGGGCGGCCCTTACCGAGGTGCCGGCCGACCGGAGGCGGTTTATCTGGTGGAGCGCTTGCTCGATGCCGCTGCACCCCGCTTGGGCCTGGACCGGGTGGCATTGCGCCGTTTGAACATGGTGCCCGCTTCGGCCATGCCGTACAAGGCCGCCAACGGCATGACTTACGACAGTGGCGAGTTTGAAGCCGTCATGGACAAGGCGCTTGCGCTGGCCGATTGGCAGGGCTTTGAGTCGCGCCGTCTTGCATCGGCACAAAAAGGGTTGTTGCGTGGCATAGGCATTTGCTCGTTTCTGGAAGTGGCCGGGGGCATCCTGGAGGAGCCTGCCGATATCCGATTCACGCCCGATGGCAAGGTGGCGCTGTACCTGGGCTCACAAGGGATGGGGCAGGGTGTGCATGCCATCTACCCCAAATTGGTGGCGCAAAAGTTGGGCGTGCCTTTGTCCCAAGTGGTGCTGGTGACTGGCGATAGCGACATCGTTCCGGGTTCGGTGCCCACCGTGGCGTCCCGCACCACCATGATGGCCGGCACGGCCACCACGTTGGCTTGCGATGAGTCCATACGGCGTGGTCTGCCCTGGGCGGCCCGTGCCCTCGAGGCCGGGGTGGATGATGTCCGCTTTGAAGCGGGCCGATATGTGGTGGCGGGCACAGACCATGGCATTGATTTGCTCACGGTCGCAGCCCAGGTTCGGGCCGCCCGGGAAGTGCCCGATGGATGGGCCAGCAGCCTGGATAATGTGACGGTGTACAAGGCGCCATCTTTGAATTTTCCCAATGGCTGTCACATCAGCGAGGTTGAAATCGACCCCGAGACCGGGGTGCTTGAATTTGTCTCCCATACCGCCGTCGATGATGTCGGGGTCATGCTGGACCCGCAGCGGGTGGAAGGTCAAATCATGGGCGGTATCGCCCAGGGGCTGGGACAAGTTTTGGGTGAGGTGCTGCATTACGATGAGCAAGGTCAGTTGCTCAATGCCAGTTACATGGATTACCCGATGCCGCGCAGCGACAACATGCCACCGATGCGACTGGCTCATCACGAGGTTCCTTGCACCACCCACCCCTTGGGGGTCAAGGGGGCCGGTGAATCGGGCGTCGCAGGGGCTTGGCCTGCTGCCGTGAGCGCGATTTTGGACGCCCTGGGGCAGCGCAACATCGGCCACATGGATTTGCCTTTCACCCCGGATCGAGTTTGGGCCGCTCTCAACACCAAGCACTGATTGGGCTCAACTTTTGGGCTTTCCGGTCGAATCCTTGAGTTCAGGGAGAGTCGAGCCACCCTCAGGCGGAGCAGGGGTGATTTGATGATCCGATCTTGAGGATGCTGGGATGTTGAGATGCGAATGCCGGGCCCGCCTGGGGCGCGGCTGGAATTTTTGCGAGGCTTGCGGACGCCCGGTCCCTGAGGACTCGGGCGTTTTGGCGCCTGCACCCGAGGTGGCCACGGCATCCGAAGGCACTGCCCCGATGGTCGAATCCGTGCAGCCGGTGCTGGCTGCAATGACGCAGATGGCTCAAGGGATGGAGTCTGTCACGCCAGTGCCACCCAAGGTGCCTGCGCTGCTCTTGTCGCGCCTGGATTGGCGCTTTGCGGTTTTGCCGCTTCTGCTTGGCTGGGTGCTTGGCCTGCCTTTGCTGGCGCTGAGCCTGTGGTGTGCCCCGGTGGGATTGATGTTGGGCGGGCTTTGGGCCTGGCGGCAGCTGCGCAGGATTCGTCAAAGCCTGCAAGCGTTTTCCCTGGAATGGATCTTTGACAAGGTCGAAGTCTACGGGCCTTGCGCCTTGGGGGTATGGGCCTGGTGGCCCACCGGGGTGTTGTACCTCACCGACCAGACGTTGAAGTTCAAGCCATTTGGACACTCCCAGGAATGTGAAGTCAGTCTGGATCCAGCCAGGATCACAGGGGTCGATTTCCCCACCCATTTCAGTTGGCCTGCCGATTGGGCCGGCATGATGGTGTCGTCGAGTTATGGGCCGGTGTTTGGCACTCTGAAAGTCTTTGATCGAATTCGTTGGGGACAAAACTTGCAGGCCGCCCGGGAAAAACCATCCGGTTCACCGGTGTGGGAGCACAGATGAGCGAGAAGTCCAAACCCCTGCCGGAGGGCAAGACAGCCGTTGGTAAGCGTGTCAAGCCCGGAACCGGGACCAAGATCCAAAAGTCGAGGCTCAAAGCCCAAGATGCAAAGCCCAAGGCTCAAAAGCCAAAACCCAAGGCCCAACAACCGTTGCCCAAAGTGCTCAGGTTGTGCGGGGCATGTCAAGGGCAGGTGGCTCAACAAGCCTTGTACTGCCGTCACTGTGGCAAGCCTTTGTCGGCCGATGTGCCGCCCAACCCTCATTTGCCGCCTCCGCCCAAGCCTTGGCGCCCCAGTCGAATCCCGCGTCATCGTCCGTCAGCGTCGAACACGCCGATGTTGCCACCGATGGTGGCCGATGAAGTCCCTTCCAGCCGGGATCTGCCTGAGGCGCCTCCGATGGAGTCCGTCACTGATCTGGCCGTGGTCCCGCAAGTCGAGGCGATCGGCAAACCCGTCGAACCAGCCCCCGATGCATCAACGCCCGTCGAGCCCGAACCCGACCCGCTGTGGGCTCCAATCCCTGAAATTGAGGCTCGCCTGGCAGGCTTGCGTGCCATGCATGAGCGCTTGCGACCGATGCTTGTGCGTTCCGGCGCGGTCAAGTCAAGGATCCGATCGCTCTGAGATCGCCCAGGGCTTTTCAGGGCAGTTCGGGGTGGCGCAGACGCAATTCGCGTTTGAGTATTTTTCCGATTTCGCTGCGGGGCATGACGTCGAGGTAGACCAGCGCTGAGACTCGCTGGACTTTTCCCACGCGTTGATTGATCCAATTCATCAACTCTGACTCGGAGGGTGCGGCCTGGGCTTCGCGCAGGACCACGTAGGCCACCGGTGTTTCGCCCCAGGCTCGCGAGGCCACTCCGACCACGGCGCATTCCTTGACGTTGGGGTGTTGCAACAGCACGCTTTCGATGTCAACCGGGTAGACATTGAAGCCGCCGGAGATGATCATGTCTTTTTTGCGGTCGCCCAAAATCAGAAAACCGTCCTCGTCGAAGCGGCCGACATCGCCGGTGCGTATGAAACGCTTGCCATCGGCCGAAAACCATTCGACTTCGCGCGTTTTGTCGGGCATGCGGTGGTAGCTCTTCATCATGGCCGCAGAGCTGCCCACCACTTCGCCACTTTGGCCCGGCGCGACTTCCTGTCCCTGATCGTCGATCAGGCGAATGTCGTGTCCCTGTGCCGGCCGCCCGACCGTGTGCAGCTTTTCAGGAAACAGGTGGCAGTGCAGTTCGGTGCGTCCTCCGCCTTCGGTCATGCCGTAATACTCGGTCAGGCCACCCGGCCAGCGGCGCAGGATGTCGCGCTTGAGCTCGGCGCGAAACGGCGCGCTGGTGCAAAACTTGGCCTGGAAGTGGCTGAGGTCGTAGCGGTCAAAATCGGCAAAGTCCATCAGCCGCTGGTACTGAACCGGCACCAGCATGGTGTGGGTCACGCGGTGTTGTTGGGCCAACTCGAGATAGCCACGGACGTCAAATTTTTTCATCAGCACGGCGGTGCCTCCCAGCGCCAGGGTCGGGATCAGGCTGACCAGAGTGGTGTTGGAGTAGAGCGGGGTGGCGTTGAGGCAGATGCTGTCGGGGCCGTAGCCGTTGTCACGGGCGCGTTCGATTTGAGTCCATCGCATGCCAAAAGGCTGCAAGATGCCTTTGGGCACGCCGGTGGTGCCCGAGGAGTAGATGAGGTTGAACGGCCAGTCGGCCTGGGGTTCGACTTTGGGGACCGGTCGGTTTTTTTCAAGCCATGCGGACCAGGGGATGCCGATGGCGCTGTCGTCATCCAGGGCGATGCGCGGCAAACTGGCTTGGGCCGGGGGCAGCCGATCGAGGGTTTCAGCGTCGGTGAAGAGCAGTTTGGCCTGAGCGTTGCCCAGCATGGCGGCCAAGTGATCGGCGGTGCTGGATGGTGCCAAAGGGGCCACGACCACGCCACATTGAATACTGCCCAGGAAGGTGGCCACATAGGCCAACGAGGTGGCGGCGCAAATGGCGATCACATCACCGGGTTGCAGGCCTTCGCGGTGCAAGGCGGCCGCCACCTGGTTTCGAAGGGTTTGAAGCTGCGCGTGGCTGAGTGTGTCCTGGCCCAGAATCAGGGCCGGTTTATCCAGTGAATTCATCCGGGAATTATCGATCAAACCCGGGGCCGGGTGGTTCTCGGTGGATCAATATGAGCCTGCCCCACATCTTCGCACGCGGGCTAAACTCGGGGCATGCAAGCTCGTCATGCCCCTCCCGAGTGGATCGATTCTTCGCTGGCCCTGCGCAGGCTGCTGGCGACTCTGATCATCATCGCCCTGGGCAGTGGCGTCATGTACGTGGTGTCGGTGGTGTTGCCTGCGGTTCAGGCCGAGTTTGGGGTCAGTCGCGCCGATGCGGCCATGCCCTATACCCTGCTGATGGTGGGTTTCGGCATGGGCGGCGTTCTGATGGGCAAGGTGGCCGATCGGTATGGCGTGATGCCCCCTTTGGTTTTGGGCGGGGTGGCCACCAGTCTGGGTTATGTGTTGGCGGCTCAGGCCAGCAATCTTTGGGTTTTCAGCCTGACGCATGGCTTGATTCTTGGGTTGTTGGGCAGTTCGGTGACTTTTGCCCCCCTGATGGCGGACACGGCTCAGTGGTGGAACCGGCGCCGGGGCATTGCGGTGGCCGTTTGTGCCAGCGGCAATTATTTGGCGGGTGCTTTTTGGCCGCCCATCGTGCAATGGGGCGTGACGCATTGGGGCTGGCGCGATACTTATTGGGCCCTGGGCCTGGTGTGTGGGGGCGGCATGTTGTTGCTCTCCCTGTTGTTCAGGCTGCGCCCTCCGAAGACGGTGGTTGCGCCGGTTTCGAGCCAGGCGGCAATGACCTCCTGGGCGAGCGAGACGCCTTTAGGGATGCCACAAGCGCAGGCATTGACCTGGCTGAGTGTGGCCGGCGTTGCATGTTGCGTGGCGATGGCCATGCCTCAAGTTCACATCGTGGCATATTGCACCGATCTGGGTTTTGGGCCGGCCAGGGGAGCCGAGATGTTGTCGCTCATGCTGGCCAGCGGCATCGTCAGTCGCTTGGCCTCGGGTTACATCTGTGACCGGATTGGCGGTTTGCGTACCCTGGTCTTGGGCTCTGTGTTGCAGGGCACTGCGCTGCTGCTTTTTTTGCCCCTCGAGGGTTTGTCGGCACTTTATTTGGCTTCGGCGTTGTTCGGTTTGTTTCAGGGCGGCATCGTACCGAGTTACGCCATCATCGTGCGCGAATATTTCCCGGCGGTTCGGGCCGGTGTGCAGACGGGCACCGTCATCATGGCGACTTTGCTCGGGATGGCTTTGGGCGGGTGGATGTCGGGTGCCATCTTCGACCTCACCGGCAGCTACAAAGCGGCATTTGTCAATGGCATCGCCTGGAACCTGCTCAACCTTTCGATCGCGGTTTATTTCTATCGCCGGGCCCGTGGCTTGGGTCAGTTGCGCGCGGTGGCCTGAGCCGTTCAGGCCTGTTTCAGTCCCGATGTGACCCGCTCGCAAAAGCCTGCGAAGTGAGCCGAGTCCAGCCAACGCACCACCACCACGGCATGGTGCTCGGGCTCGATCCAGACATAATTGCCGCCGGCGCCCACCATGAACCATGATGCGGCGCTGGTGCCGGGAAAGTTGCTGCCTTGCGGGTTGAGCCAGGTGAGCATGCCGTAGAAAGGAGCCAGGGGACAAGGCCGAGTCATGGCCTGAACCCAGTCGGCCGGCAACAAGGGTTTGCCTTGCACCTGACCGCCATCGAGCAGCATCTGGGCCACGCGGGCTTGATCCAGGCTGGAGATGCTGACCCCGGCACCCCAGTGCGTGCCACCCGGCACCGACTGAACGCGTCGTGCCGGACGACCTGCCTGTGCCGGCAAATCGACCCAGGCGTTGTCGTAGCCACGCCAGGCGAAGCCTTCTCCGGCACCCAAGGGGTGCAGGATTTCGCGCTGAAAAACTTCGGGCAAGGGTTCGTTGAACAAGTGCAACAGAGCCAGCGACAACTGGTTGATGCGCACGTCGTTGTATTCCCAATAAGTACCCGGTGTTTGCAAAGGTCGGGCACTGCCTTTGATGCCATCGACTTTTTTGGGGTCGTGCGCCACATGGCGGTAACGGTCCACAGTGTCTGGCAAATCAAAGCAACTGCCCTCCCACTCGCTGACCTGGGTCAGCAGGTGATGCCAGGTGATGGTGCGGTTGTGCGCGCTGTCAAACCCGATGCCGGGCAATTGCTCGACCACCGGCCGGTTGGGGTCAGGCAACAGGCCATCGCGGTGCGCCACGCCGGCCAGCAGGGCCAGGTAGGTTTTGGCGACGCTGAAGGTGAGGTCGGCGCGCTCGGGTGTGCCCCAGCGACAGATCTCTAGTCCATGCTGAAAGATGACGCCACTGACACCACCGCGCTCATGGACAGGTCCCAGCAAGCGGTTGTAGGGAGCAGGGTCTTCGTGGTGAACACCCCAGCGTTCGGGTTGGGCGGCAGGATCACGGGTCCAATTGACCTCGTGCTGTTGGGCGTATTCAATGGCGTTTGCAAATCGTTTCACAGGGCTTGTCCTCCGTCGACCACCAGGGTTTGGCCGGTCACCCAACTGGCCATGTCACTGACCAAAAAAAGGGCGACCTGGGCCACTTCTTCGGGGCGGCCGTAGCGGCCCCAGGGAATTTTGGCCAGGGTGGTCTCATAAAGTTTGGGGTTGTTCTTTTTGGCGTCATCCCAGACGCCACCTTCAAAAAAAATGGAACCGGGTGCGATGCTGTTGACCCGGATCTGTTGCGGGGCCAAGGCCACGGCCTGGGTTTTGGTGTACTCCATCATGGCGGCCTTGATGGCGCCGTAGGGTACGCTGCGCGGGCTGGCTTTGAGTCCGGCGATCGAGGTGATGTGCAAGATGGCGCTGCCGGGTCCCATGTGAGGGATCACGCCATGGCTGGCGCGGATGCCCGCCATCAGGTCGAGGCTGATGCTGGTCTGCCAGCCAGACTCGTCATCGGTGCGGCCAAAGCCCGAAGCGTTGTTGATGAGGATGTCAACCCCACCCAATTCGGTGATGGCTTGCTCGACCCAGGCTTGAACTTGTGGAGGATCAGACAAGTCGCAGGCCAGCGTGCTGACCCGCCGACCATGGGCATGCAATTGCCGTGCAGCATCTTCCAAAGGCCGGGGCGAGCGAGCGCAAATGGCCACATCGGCTCCCGCTCGGGCCAGGGCATCCGCCATGGCCAAACCAATGCCTCGCGAGGCTCCGGCGATGAGGGCCTTTTTGCCGGTGAGATCAATGGTCATGTTCAGGCCATGGCCACGGCATTGGTTTCAGAGCCCAGTTTCAGTGCGGCATTGACGCGCGGCATGACCTCGTGGGCCATCAGTTCCATGGAGCGCCGGCCCAGCACCGGATCCACCAGATCCATGCCGGCATAAACGATTTCGCCGAAATCGCCCACTTGCTCACGCAGGGCCAGGATCTGGTCCACCACTTGGTTGACGGTGCCGCAAATGACCAGATCATCGAGCAACCGGTCCAGGGTGACGTGACTGTCGTCTTCGTCAACGTGCTTTTTGAAGATCACATGCCGTTTGGAGATCAGCATTTTGGTGAGCATCTGGCGGTAGTAGTAGCGGTAAGGGCTGTTGGCGTCAGTGCGGCCATAGCGCTCGGCGGTTGCACTGTCGTCGGCAACAAAGATGGTGCGGGCCACTCGCCAATCGGTGTTGCGGGCGACCTGACCCACCTGGGCCTTGCCCTGAGCGTAATTGTCCCAATGGCTGTTGAGCCAATGCGGCAACAAAAAGTTGGCCGACATGGGGTGAAAGTCGCGCTGGCCCATGGCAATCACACCCTTGGAGAAGGGGGCAACCACGGTACCGACAATCTCGGGCAAGGGCTTTTGATAAGGCTTCATCAGGATGCCGCGGCCGATCTCTGGCACCTGCGTGCGGCGGGTGCTGACCTTGAAGCGGTTGTCAGGCAAGTCGATGTCGTAAGGGGGTTCGCCTTTCCAGATCGCCAGGATCACATCGATGGCTTCGGCAAAGATTTTGTTGCGGTCTTCGTCGAGAATGCCCAGGGCTTCGGCATCCGAGGCCAGCGCACCGGGCGAGATGCCCAAGATGAAGCGACCTTTGGCCAGGTGATCGAACATGGCCGCCTGAGAAGCGATCAGGGTCGGATGAGAATGCGACAGGTTCGAGGTGCCGGAGCCCAATTTGATCTGCTTGGTGTCAAAGATCAGGCTCGCCTGAAACAACAGGCTGTTGGTGACGTTTTCCGCCTTGTCGGTCAGGTGCTCGCCGACGAAGGCGTCGTAAAAGCCCAATTGGTCGGCATAAATGATGGTCTGACGGTCTTCGTGCAAGGTTTCGGTGTTGTCGCGCTCCAGTGGGTGCAGCGGCATGGTGAAATAACCGAGTCTCATGGCTGTGCTCCTTTGATGCTTGTATTGTCCGATGATGTCGGGGCAGGCGTGTCTCTAATTTGTCATTCGATCATCAGAATCAAGGACATTCAAGGGAAAACCCGATCCACATGGAGGGGTAAAACAGTTTCAATCCAAGTTGTTTTTCGACAGACTTCTGATACCAACTTGGAGCATTTTCCCATGATCAAAAGCCGCATCGTCGCCAAGGCTGCTTCTGCTTTGGCCCTCCTGTGTGCCGTCCCGTTGGCGTGGTCGCAGCCCGCCGGTTATCCCAACAAGCCCATCCGGCTGATTGTGCCTGCCGGGTCGGGGGACAGTTGCGACATTTTGTCCCGAGTGATTGGTCCCAAATTGACCGAGCGGATCGGTCAGGCCATCGTGGTGGACAACAAACCCGGCTCCAGCGGACAACTGGGCCTGACGCTGATCAAGCAGTCTCCCAACGATGGCTACACCCTGGGTTGTGGTCAAGGGGGCAACATGGTGGTCTTGCCATTGGCCATGTCCAAAGTGGCCTACGACTCGCGCAAGGACTTCGTGCCGGTGGCCATGATGGCGTCCAACTTCCTGGCCCTGGTGGCTCGTCCCGACGCCCCCTTCAAAAACACCCAGGAATTGATCGCCTATGCCAAAGCCAACCCGGGCAAGGTGACTTTCGGCACCAACGGCGAAGGCGCCTTCTTGCACTTTGCCACCGAGCAGTTCAGCCAGATGGCCGGTTATCAGTACTTGCACGTTCCTTATAAGGCCATCTCGGATGTGTTCACCCAAATGATGGGCAACCAGATTGATGCTTCGATGGCCTCTTACATTTCTGTGGCACCCATCATTGCCGGTGGCAAGATGAAGTTGTTGGGTATTGCCCGTGCGCAACGTTTGCCTGAGTTGCCCGACGTGCCTACGTTGGCAGAGACTGTGCCCGGTTTTGCTTCGGGGGGCTGGTTCGGGATCATCGCACCTGCCGGTACGCCCAAGGAGATCGTGAGTTACCTCAACCGGGAAATCAATGTGGTGCTCAAGATGCCCGATGTGCAACAGCGCATGAAGCAATTGGGACTGGATGTGCACACTCAGCCGCCCGAGTTCTTCACTGAATTGATGGAACGCGACTTTGTGGCTTGGGGCAAAGTGTTGCAGAAGATGAACTTCAAGCCCATGTGACGGGTCGGAGCCTGGGGCTCCCATGGGAGCCTCAGGTCATTTTTTTTTGCGCGGGGCCAAAACCAGCAGCATGGCCAGCAGGATGAAACCCAATGCCATGATGTCTTCCCGTGCGATCTGTTCACCCAAGGTCAATGCACCGCCGAATACCCCGACAACGGGCACCAGCATGATCGACAACCCGCTGGCCACCGGGGTCAGTTTTCGCGCCACCTGGAACCAAGCCACATAGCTCAGGGCGAAAGTCACAATGCCCCCATAAGCGATGGCCAGCCATTCATTCCACATGGGCCAGCGCCAGCGGTCCATCTCAAGTCCCACCGCAAAGCAGGCAAACACCACAGTGCCGCACAACAGGGACCAGAACGTCAGGCTGACGCTGGAGATCGACAATTTCGAGTTCTTCATCATGGCGTTGCCGATGCCCCAGGCGATGGCCGCGCCAAAGGTGTAGAGCAGGCCCAGGGGTTGACCTGCAAAGTGCGAGATTTCATGCCACGCCAGGAGCAAGGTGGCCGTGATCGAGCAGGCCACCGCCAGCAAGGCGCGCCGGGTGAGCTTTTCAGAGAAAAAGATCACGCTGGCCATCAGGGTCCAGACGGGCATGGTGTAGCCAATGATGGCGGTGCGGCCTGAGTTCAGAAGGGTCAGGCCGTAGACCAGACCCAAATGCCACATGACCATGTTGGGGATGCTGAGCCGAAACGTCAACCAGCGCTCACCTTTGGGGACAAACAGGCTTTCACCTTTGTGCCAGGCGTACAGGCCGATCGAGATCGTGCCCAAAATGAATGTCATGGTGCGAAACGTCGTCGGTGGAAATTGCATCACCACGTATTTCATGATGGGGTAGTTCATGCCCCAGGTCAGGGTCACAGTGAGGATCAGCAACAGGTCGACGCCGCTGATCTGGCTTTGCTGGTTTTCGCTCATGGTGGCTCAGTTTAATGCCCTCATGAACACACGATCAGTACTTGAGCGACAGGCCGGTTTCGGTCACGGTGTAGATCAGGGCCGGGTAGGTGGCCAGCCAGGCCCAAAAAAAGCGATTGAGTCCAAAGTACCGAAAAACCATGAAATGAAAGACCACGCCTGAAGCGCAGGCCAGCCAGGCCAGACGCACATCGAGAAAGACCAGCCCAAACAGGCCTTCCCACAGGATGAAGACCCACGAAATCATGGCTGCAAGCGGGCGTCGTCGATAAGCACTGGTGGATGTCAGCGGGCCGTAGACACCCGTGTCCAGAAAGACGGGCAAGGTGCTGCCGTTGCGCCAACCGGGATGTTTGAGCTTGACCCAGCCGGACATGAAGTAAGAAGTCAGCAGCTGAAGGGTGAGAAACCACAGCGCGGCTCGCCAGGCTTGCTGTGCACCCAACCAGGGGGCCAGACCATCGGCCAGCAACAAGGCACTCAGACCCATCAGGGTCATGAAGTCGCTGCCGCCATTGAAAGCCCCGCGCCACCTGAACAACAAGAGCATGGCCAGGGCCATCAGAGCCATTGAAACGGGCAGGCTTTGCCAGCCCAGCATCAATGACAATGCCAACACCATCCGCAGCCCCAGCAGAGCCCTGTAAATCGGAGGGGCGAAGCAGCGCAGCAGCAAGGGGCGCAAAAAGCCGGGGCGCACGGGCATTTCCCGGATCTGCACTTTGAACCTCAGCACGCGATCACGGCGATCGATCACCAGGTATTCCAGCGTTTGCAGGGCCAGGCTCAAGCCCAGCAGGAACAAAGTGGCTCGGCTGGCTTGGGCCAGTGTCAGGCCTTGTGTCCACAGTTCCATCATGACGTGGTCTGTTCGACGCTGTCGCACGCCGGTTGCAAATCGGTCCAGGGAGAGGTCAGCACCACTTCGGTCTGCTGCCGGGTTGCATGAACCAAATGCAAGGCAAATTGAAACTGTTGCCCGGGGGTGACTGGGCGCGAGCGTGAACTGTGAGCCGCCAGATCTTGCACCAGTTGGTAGATGGCTTGGTCTTCGATTCGGGCTTCATCAGGCAGGCTGTGAATGTCGTTGGCCAGGTGATCAACCAGGTTTTGCCAGGCCAGCGCCAGATTGACCTCGGGGTTGTGCAAGAGGTGAGTCCAGCGGAATCGATGCCGGGGATAGACCAGTTCCCAGGGCTCGGGCGGCTTCAGTGCCGAGGAGCGTTGGCGAATCATCAGCCTGGGCATCCAGCCCGGCGCATGATAGAACTTCCAGTTGGGCAAAAAAGCCCGCAAGTGAAACCACCAGGGCCCCTCGAATTGAACCTTGGGTTTGCGCAAAGCCCAGACCAGCAAGGCCACATAGATCACCAGCAGCCAGACGCCCCAGCTCACGGGTGTCAGGCCCTCAAGGTTGACCGGTAGACCATGGCATGTGCTCTGGCGGTTTCAGGCGCAGGCTTTTTCAATCGCGCGCACGATGCGCTCATGGGCACCGCAACGACACAGGTGCTTTTCAAGTGCAGCCACAATTTGATCCCGGTCGGGTTTGGGGTGATCGCGCAACAAGGCTGCTGCGGTGGTGATGATGCCGCTCAGGCAGTATCCACATTGACCTGCATTCTCGTCGATGAAGGCGGTTTGCAATCGATGTGGCAGACCGTTTTCCCCCAAGCCTTCGAGGGTCGTGATTGTTTTGCCTTTCGCATCCCACAACGGCAAGTTGCATGAGGTTTGCGGTTTGCCGTCAACCAGCACGGTGCAGGCCCCGCATTCGCCCTCGCCACAACCGAGTTTGGGGCCGTTCAGACCCAGTTCTTCACGCAGACATTGCAACACCGTGCACTGTTCGGGCATGGTCGGGACATGGGGTTTTCCGTTGACTTCAATCATGATGGCATTCATTGTTGATGCAGGGCTTGCAGGATGTGGTCTTGACTCAGGGGCAGTTTGCGCACGCGAACACCCAAGGCATTGAACAGGGCGTTGCCCAAAGCGGCGGCCACGGGCCCTTGGGCAGATTCGCCAGCTCCCAAAGCGGGTTGATCGGGGCGGTCGATGACGTGAACCCGCACCCGAGGTGCTTCGGAAAAACGCAGCACGGGGTAGTCCCCCCAGGATCGGGTCAGCACCCGTGTGCGGTCAAAGGCCACCGATTCTTTCAGGGTCCAGCTCATGCTTTGCAAAGCACCGCCCTCGGTCTGATTGATCACGCCGTCAAGATCGATGACCTGTCCAACGTCTACCGCCAAATCGAGGTGCAGGACGCGCAGCGATTCGCCAGCTTCGACTTGAGCGGCCACCGCGCACCAGGCGCCGGAATTCTTGTAACGTGCCCAGGCCAGGCCGCGTCCCACGCCTTCGGGCTGAGGGGCATTCCACCAGTCGCTGCGCTCAACCACGGCTTTGAGGACGTCGATGGCACGGGCATCGGTGAGGTGTCGCAGGCGAAAGGCCAGGGGGTCTTGTCCGCTGGCGTGAGCCAGCTCGTCCATGAAGGACTCGATGGCAAACACGTTGGCATAGCCCCCCAGGGCACGCATGGCCGAGGTGCGCAGGGGCATCTCGAGCAAACGGTGGTTGGTGATCGCCATGTGCTCAAACGCATAACCCGGCACGGCATTGCGATCGCCGCCGCCGCCAGCCGCCAGCGGCGGGTTGATGGCGATGGGAGCAGGTTGGCCATGGGGCAGATGTGGCGCAGCCAGCAGCACCGAGGCGCCGGCGCGACCCGGTCTGGAGCTGTAGCCGTTGGACCAGAGTTCATGGCTCCAGCGCGTGATCTGGCCATCCTCCGAAAGCGTGGCTCGCAAATCCACCAGATGGGCTGAGGCCAGGGGCGCATTGGCCAACTCTTGCTCGCGGGTCCACAACACTCGGACCACCGGGCCGGGGTTTTCCAGGGCGATGAGCGCGGCATCAAATGCCACATCGTCGGCACCGTTATGTCCGTAGCAGCCGGCGCCTTCAACGTGGCGAATGGTGATCTGGTTTTTTTGCAGGGGGTGAGGGCCTTGTGCCAGGGCGCGCACGATGTCGTCACGCAGGTTGTGGATGCCCTGACTGTGGGTCCAGATTTCGAGTTGCTGGCCATCGAAGCGCGCCAGCGCGCAACACAGCCCGATGGACGCGTGAGCGATGTAAGGTTTGAGGTAGGTCGCGCTCAGGCTGGTTTGATCCGGGGTGGGGCCGCCACTTCCGGTGCGCGCCGTGTCCAGTGTTTCTTGCTGTGCGTTGCGCAGAAAAGCCTCGAGATCGTGCATGTCGGGCAGCGTCGAGGGTTCGTCCCAGCGGGCCAGTGGTGTCAATTTGTCCAGTGCCTGTTGGGCTTGCCATTCGTGCGGCGCTACCACTGCCACGAAATGGCCCAAAACCAGGGCTTGGACCACAGAGGGCAGGGCGGATTGAAGCTCGGATGGGGTAGACAGCAAACGAGCTTGCGGGCTGGGCAATCGCAAAACCCGTGCATGCAACATACCCTCAAACCGCATGTCATGGATGAAGCGAGCTTGCCCCAGGATTTTGGGCGCGAGATCCAGGCGTGGCACTTTGACCTTGCCGGTCAGCTGGCGTTGCTCGGGTGTGAGGGTGGGAGCCAGATCAGCGGGTTCGAAGTCGAGCGAGACCCCTTTCAGGGCTTGCCAATAATCACCTCCGTTTAAACCGGTCAGTCGTCGGATTTCGGCGCAGGCTTGCCGGATCGCCGAGCCCGAATCCTGGACCGACAAACTGCCCGAGGTCATGCCCTCGTCGGGCCCTTGCGCGGTGCTGGCGCTGACCATTTCGATCCGGGACAGGGGCAAATTCAATTCATCGGCGGCGATCAGGGACAGAGCGGTCAGAATGCCCTGTCCGAGTTCGACCTTGCCGGTCAGGACCCTGACTTTGCCGGGCGTGGAAAAATCAAGCCATTGACTGATGCGGCGATTGACATGCAGGCTGCCGGGTAATTTGGCCTGGCCGTCACCGCGTTCGATGACGAACCCGCGAGGGGAGGGGGAGGAAGTTGCAGTGGTGTTCATGCGGGCAAAAGTAACATGGATTCAACGCTGAAAGCGCGCAGGTTAGCATCATTTGTCTCGCAGCGCTGTAACCCCGGCAACGGTAGTGCCCTATCCGGAGTGGGCTTGCATGTCGGCGTCAGACGCCAAGGGCTCCACGGACACGCTGACCTGGGGTTGATGGGCAGAGCCGCCCCGTAAAACCCCTTTGAGGGGGGAGACATCGGCAAAATCCCGGCCTTGTGCCACCACGACATAGTCCGGTCCCGGGCTGCCCCAGCCGTGTCGCTGATTGGTCGGGTCCAGGTGCAGCCAGCCGAGGCTGGGGTGGTTGGGGGCCCCGGGGATGTGCAGGGCCACCCAGGCATGGCTGGCATCGCCGCCGAGCAAGCGGTTTTGGCCGGGGGCTGATTGGGTCAGCAAATAGCCGCTGACATAGCAGGCGGCGTGTCCCATTTGGCGCAGGCAGGCAAGCATGATGTGGGCGAAGTCCTGACAGACCCCGCGTCGCAGGTTCAGGGCGGTCAAGGCAGGGGTATCGACCTGGGTGCTGTCGGGGTCGTAGGCGAGCTCTCGGTGCATCCGTTGCATCAGCGCGATGGCGGCGTCGGTCAAGGGACGTTGTGGGGCAAAATCGTGGCGGGCATAGGCGATGAACGCCGGATGTTCAGGGACCAGCAGCGAGGGGTAAGCGTAGAGACAGTGCGGATCAGCAGGTCGAGCCGTTTGGTAGCGGTGGGTCTGTTGCGATTCCAGGCAAGTGACTTTGCTGCGCATCTCAGGCAACGAATGGGTGATCACCACACTTCGAGAGCAGACGCGCAGGTGCCGGTGGGGTTGATCGATGTACCACTGTGTCAGGGTGTTGCCCAAGGCATCGGTGCGTTGTGTCACCCCGTGGGTGCTGGGGTATGGTTCAAGGGTCAGATGGTGTGACACCAGGGTTTGGCTCTGACTTTGCAAGGGGCACAAATGCGCCACGTGATGGGCAGACGCGACCGGGCTGGCATAGTCGTAGCGGGTTTCGTGGGTGATGGCCAATTTCATGGCGACACCTCTTGATGCGTGTCGGGGATCCAAACCATGGTGTGTTTTCCATCCGGACCCCAAAGCAAAACCACCTCGTGAATCGTGTCCTGGGGCCAGGGTGCCTGGATGGTGTATTTTTCGCCATGCTCTTGCAAAGTGGACAGCCAGGCCTCGCGTTGACTGGCCGATAAATCGGCACCGTTCATTGGCTTGGGGGCCGGTCGCAAACCATCATCCGGGAAGGTAGCGAACAACCGACCCTGTGACCACAAAGCCATTGCCTGCGCCAGCACCTGGCTTTCGCCACACCACCAAGTGGGCAAAGAGGGCAGAAGAAGGTCTTGTTGGTAAAGGTGTTGTGACAGGGGCCCCATGAAGCCCAGCCAGGCCGGAGTGTTCAAAAAGCTCAGGCCGGGGGCATTGAGCATGACGAACTGTCCAAGTCGCCAGCTTTGGATCAGGCCGGCGATGCCGACGCTGAGGGGAGCGTTTTGCTCCAATGGGTCAACAGGGCCATCGGCACCCAGATGGATCAGGCCGTCGACTTGCATGTCGCCAGCCGTGAGGTGCAGCCTCAATTGGGTGCCATGTACCTCGAGATCTTGCGGACCGGCCCATAACAGGTGGTCAGACAAATGCCGGACAGGCGCGTGGAGATGCGGATCGAGCAACACCCATGGGGCCGGGTTGGGGCCGGGGTCTGAGTGGATGACCCAAGTCCGCGACCAAGCCACGATGGCCTGGCGCAAGTTGTCGGGCATCGGGTTGGGCCAACGGGTGTCGACCGATATCACTTGCCAACCGGATGGCATGCGCGCCATGTGGAAGCGGGCCATGGCCAGCCACCGCCCCCCCCGAGGCGAGATGCCGCGCAACAGCGGGATGTGTCCCCCGTGTCCAATCGCCAGGGCGGACGGCACCCAACCGTTTTGCAGCAAACCCTGGGCGCCGTGCAGATCCACGGCCAGTGCTTCCATCAGCACCATGCGCTGACGCAAGCCTTGCCCAATGGATGACCACTCCTCATGCCCAATGCCCGGGGGCATCGGGGCGATCTGTTCTGATTCCTGCATGCCGCTATTGTCGCCACAAAAAACGTCACGTGCGCGACGCCTCAGGCTGCCAAAACATGAAACTGCGACCTGCACGAGCCTATTTTCAAGCAAGTGATTAAATCAGGTGCTATCATGGCAACAGCATATGGGCATTGTCCCGACGGAGCCTTTCATCATGAATTTCGGTTTGACCAGCGAACAAAAAGCCATGCGTGACCACGTCAAGCAACTGCTTGATGAGACTTGTTCCATGGACTATGCGGCGCGTTGTGATGAGCAAGGTCGCCCCCCGCGCGAGGCATTCAAGGCTTTGGCCGACCATGGTTGGTTGGGCCTGATTGCCCCCGAAGAGTACGGCGGTGTCAACGGCAGTGCCACCGATTTGGCGGTGTTGCTGGAAGAAACCGGCCATCATTTTGAAGAGTTGGGTCTGTGGCTGTTTCGCAGTTACACCTTTGGTTGCTACGCCATTTTGAAAAACGGCACCGAAGCCCAGAAAAAATTCTTTTTGCCCAAAACAGTCAGCGGCGAGTTCACCTACGCCTTTGCCCTGACTGAGCCCGATTCGGGTTCGGACGCGGCGGCTTTGCGCACCAAGGCCGAGGTCGATGGCGACCATTTTGTGATCAATGGTCGCAAGCAGTTCATTTCGGGTTTTGACATCGCCGATTACGCCCTGGTCGCACTTCGCACCAGCCAGGGGGCCAAAAAGCAAATGGGCATCAGCACCTTGCTGATCGATACCAAGACCCCCGGGATCGAGGCCAAGCGCATTCCGACGCTGGGCCAGCATTCCATCGGAACCACCGAAGTCACTTTCACCGATGTCCGGGTGCCGCGCACAGCCTTGCTTGGCGAACTCGATCAAGGTTGGGCCATTTGCGAAGACACCCTGCGCTATGAGCGCTTGTGTCTTTCGGCGGCACGCATAGGCGCAGCACGCATGGCCTTTGAGTTCGCACTGGATTATGCGAAAAACCGCATGCAATTCGGCAAGCCCATCGGCAGTTTCCAGGCCATTCAGCACAAATTTGCCGAGATGAAGGTGATGCTCGACAGTGCCCAGACCATGGTGCTTCGGTATGCCTGGCTGATGGAGCAGGGATTGGCCGAGCGAGGGGACACCGCAGTCCTCAAATACCTCATCGGCGAGACCTACAAAACGATCGCGGATCAATGCCTGCAAGTCTTGGGCGGCTATGGCTATTGCAATGAATACCCGATGCAGCGTTTTTTCCGCGACTCGCGGTTGGCCACCATCGGTGGCGGCACGTCAGAGATTCAGAAAAACATCATCGCCGGCTCGCTGGGGCTGAAATAACACCGCAGGTCAGTGGTCTGTTTGAGCCCACTGCAGCGCCTGCTCCAGAGCGTTTTGCAGCGGGGGCGTCCGGACCACTTCGTGCACCAAGTTCCAGCGTTGGGCCAGTTGCGCGTCGATCAGTTTGCCCGTGAGTGCCAGATATGACAGTGCTTTCGGGGGTGCTGCCAGGCCAACCGACTTGATGATTTGTCCGCCAGGCACAAAACCAAAGTTGAGTTCGGGTAGCCCGAATTGGGCTTGCTGGTGGGCGATCACCCGGTGGGAAGCCTGCACCAGGGGCATGGCCGCCCCCAAACAAAAGCCTTCGACGGCGGTGTAGATGCGTTGTGGCAATTGTCGAACCAAGTGGCAACGCCACTCTTCGGTCATGGCTCTGGCATGTCGAAGTGTGGCCGCATCCCGATGGGAGTTGTCGAAGAAATCTTTAAGATCCATGCCGGCACAAAAGTGGCCGCCAATGCCATGAAAGACCACGCTTCGTATGCTTGGGTTGGCACGCAAGTCCCACAGGGCCTGATGCAGGGCCAAAGTCATTTCAACGCCGATGGCGTTGCGCTTGGCTGCTCGATCCAGACCGATCACGCGCACTCGGGGGTGGGGGGTTTCGATGTTGAGCATGTTTAACCTTTGAGCCCCGGTTTGGATTGCCCGGCCAGAAAGCCGGCGATGGCTTGCGCCCGTGATGAGGAGCCCAGTTCGGCCTGGCGGGCCTTGATTTCGGCAAACTTGGCAGCGGTGTAGTTCACGCTCGCATCCCAAGTCATGTGGTGCACATGAGTCAGGGTTTCTTTGGTGAATTGCAGGGCCAGCGGATCTTTGGCTTGCCACGAGCGGATCAGGTCCTGGGCGCATGTACAGACTTCGTCGCCTGGCAAGGCGAAGGTGATCCAGTTTTGTGACTGGGCCTGTTGGGCGTTGAGGTGCTGAATCCGAAGTGGGTCCAGGGGCAAGGGGTGGAGAGAGGGGCGATCCGGCCAAGAGGGCTCTCCACCCTCGCCCAGATGGCACACCAAAGTTTCGTCGACATGGAACACACTGGACTCATCGGCCAAAGCCACGTCGCTGCCTTCGATCAGCACCAGGTCAATGCCGCAGCAGTGCCCACGAGACACGGTGAGCACGGCTTGTGGCAAGACTTTCATTTGGTGGGTCCGCCATCGGTGCAAGCTTTGCAGGGCGCGTCGGGTGCGCACGGGGTTGTCGGTCATCGCCTGTTGCCAGTGCGCTGCATCCATGGCACCCGTTTGTGGCGTGTCCAGTTGGAACACCAAAACCCGGGTGTCCGGGTCAAATGCCAATTGTTCAAACAGCCGGGTCATGAGTTCGACCTCATCGGTGCGCCAGGCGCCAGTCCGGGGACGTTGAAGGGTCAGCACGCCTGCGTCCCAGACAGGGGCAAAGACATCGAAGGGGGAAAGCCAATCGGGAGCGGTCATGTGGTTTGCCATGGGTTCAGGGTGCACGAAGTCCGGCGGCAGCAAAGGCCACCAGACGATCCAGGGCTTTTTCCCAATCACGGGTGTCGACTTTTTGCTCGGACAACGATTCGATGCGACCAGGATATGCCATGGTGTAGACCATGCTGCCCAATACAAAATGGAAACGCCAGTGCAGTTCTTCAGCGCTGAGATGGGGCAAGGCTTTGGCCAAGGCCTGCAGGGCCATTTGACTCGAGCGATTGAAGGCTTTGTCGAGGACGCGACGGCGTACATCCTCGCGTTCAAAAGCAAGTCGTGCGCGCAGCATCCGAAATGAATCGCCGTCCGCGGTGTCTTGAGACTCCAAAGCAGGTCGCAAAAAAGCGTGCAGCACATCTTCGACCTTGGGGCGTCCCTGGCGATTGACTTTGAGTTGTGCCAGGCGCCGCTCACGTTCTTGGGCGATGGGGGCGGCTCGCAATTCAAAAATCCGCTCAAGCACTGCAATCTTGGAGCCAAAATGGTAGTGCAAGGAGGCGCTGTTGACGCCGGAGTCTGTGGTGATTTCACGCAGACTCACGCCATCGATGCCGCGTTCGCTGAACAAGCGTTCGGCCGATCTGAGGATGCGCTCGGGGGTGCTCAGTTCCGGGCTGGCGATTGGGGAGCCTTTGGACATGCCGATTCCTGTCGCATGAATGTTTTGAGTTTAAAGGGCTGGGTCATCGTTGGCACGGTGGAAAACCTGTGTTGCGCCACTTTCAATCATATGATTAAATCACATGTCTAAACCATTTCATGTGCCCTGTTCTCATGACTCCTCCCTCCGACGATTTGTTGTTGTGTTCGCGCCAAGGACATGTGGCGGTGCTCACCCTGAACCGGCCACAAGCGATGCATGCCATCAACCTCAGCTTGCGCGGCTTGTTGCACGACACGCTCGATGCCTTGCGACATGACCCTCAGGTCAGGGCCGTGGTCTTGACCGCCAGTGGCGACAAGGCTTTTTGTGCGGGCATGGATTTGCGCGAGTTTGCTCAAATCATGGCGCAGACGCCGCTCTCCGAGATGCGTCGCTTTCGGTGGGAACAAGGCGATGGACTGGCGCAATTCGACAAGCCGATCATTGCCGCCGTTCAGGGTTTGGCCATTGGTGGTGGGGTCGAGTTGGCATTGGCCTGTGACATCTGCATGGCCAGTCCACAGGCATCGTTTGCTTTTGCCGAGGTCACACGTGGCTTGATCCCGGGCAATGGTGGCACCCAAAGGTTGGCTCGACGCGTGGGTCAGGGCAAAGCCCTGGAGATGATCATGTCGGCTCAAACTGTCAAGGCCGACGAGGCATTGCGGATCGGGTTGGTGGACCATGTGGTGCCGGCCGATCAATTGCTGTCGCATGCTTTGGCACTCGCAGAGCGAATTGCCGCCAACGCCCCGGTGGCTGTTCGCATGGCCAAAGCGGCTGTCACGCGCGGTGCCGATCTCTCTTTGGCCGAGGGTTTGCAACTTGAACGCGACCTCGCCACATTTGTTTACACCACCCAAGACGCGAAAGAAGGGCCGCAAGCCTTTGTCGAAAAGCGTGCACCCAACTGGCATGACCGCTGAATCCCATGAAACCATTACGCACTTTGTTGTTTGCACCTTGCACACGCCCCGAGTTGATGGCCAAGGCGCAAGACAGCACCGCTGACGGCCTGATTTTCGATTTGGAAGACTCCGTGCCCGTGCATGCCAAAGCACAGGCCCGTCAGGCTGTCGCGCAAGCATTGGCTCATGGTCTGAAGAAACCCACGTTGGTGCGCATCAATCATCCCCGGGCCGGTGATGCCTTGGCGGATCTTGAGGCCCTGGGGCACAGGCCGTTGTCGTCATTGATGGGTGTGATCCTGCCCAAAGCCGAAGCCACCGCTGACATCGAATGGCTGTCCGCACGTCTCGCCGAGATTGAAGCCAGAGGTGGTTGGTCAGCGGGTTCGCTGAAAATTCTTCCCCTCATCGAAACATGTCTGGGTTTGCGCAATACCTACGACTTGGCTCGAGCCTCGGAGCGGGTTTGCGGGATGTCGTTGGCCAGTGCCGAACAAGGGGACTTCATGGTGGATTTGGGCGGTCGTTGGACCCCCGCCAGCCTGGCCTTGGCTTATCCACGCAGCAAGATGGTGGTCGATGCCCGTGCCGCTGGCTTGTCCTGGCTGGTCGATGGCGTTTTCATGAATCTGGCGGATGCTTCGGCTTTGCAAGCGGAGTGCTTGCTGGCGCGTGAGTTGGGTTTCATCGGCAAGATGGCCATTCACCCGAACCAGGTGGATGTGATGCATCAGGTTTTCTCGCCCAGCGCACAAGAGGTGGAATATGCCCGCGGGTTGCTCGAGGCTTTCCGGGCCGCCGAGGCCCAAGGCATCGGGGCAGTGCGTTATCAGGGGATGATGGTTGACTACGCCAATGTCCGGTTGGCCGAGCGAACGTTGGCTTTGGCTCAGGAGAGATGAACTTGATGTTGTCGAATTACCCCCCCTTGCGCAGTTTGGCGGACATTGAAGAGATTGAAAAAACGCCGATTGAGCAGCGCATCCAGCGCTGGGATTTCGCTCTCAATTTGATCGAGGGCTGTCGAATCCAGCCGCAGCGGGCTGCCTTGCATGTGACCCATAACGGCCAAGTCGATGGGCCCCTGATCACCTGGACTTTTGCCGATCTGGAGCGGCATGCCACTCAAGTCGCCAATCTCTTGCGTCAGCGTGGCATCGGCCCCGGCGATGCTGTGGCCATTGTCAGTCCCACGGTGCCGGGCTTGTTTGCGGCGCTCATCGGATCCTTGTTGGCGGCTCGGCCATTTCCGATCAACTGGATGCTCGAGGCCGATCCCTTGCGTGATTTGCTGGTGCAGTCGGAGTCCAAGGCGGTCATTGCACTGGGGCCTACAGAAGGTTTTGCGATTTGGGACAAGGTCAGCGCCGCTGTGGCTGGACTGCCCAAACCGGTGCCGGTATTTACCCTGCACGATCCATTTGGGCCGGCACATCCCCATGATTTGTTGTCACTGGCAGATCAGATGCCCGCGCAATTGGCGTTTGAGCGGCCCGTGGCGCAGCGTCACGATGTGGCTTGCTATGTGCACTCCGGTGGAACCACGGGGCATCCGAAGATCGTGCGCATCTTGCACGGCGGCATGGTCTATCGGCAATGGGCGGCCAATCTGGGTTTGGCCTTCACGTCGAGCGATGTGGTGTTGTCTGACACGCCCTTGTTTCACATTGGGGGTTTGCTCGTTCGGGGCCTGGTCAGCACGGCAGACGGACACACCACGGTGATCCCCAGCATGCACGGGGCACGCGACAAGAACTACATGAGTCATTATTGGCGCTACATCGAGAAATTCGGAGTGACCCAGATTTCCGGAGTGCCCACCACCTTGGCGATGCTGGCCAAGAATCCCCCCACGACCGAAGACATCGGCTCACTGCGGCCGTATTTCGCCACCGGATCGACGGCCATCGCACCCAGCATTCAAGACAGGCTGTTTCAGATCACTGGCGCCCGAACCATGCAGAGTTATGGCTTGACCGAACACACCAGTCACGCCACTTTGGATCCACGAGATGGTGCGATGCGATCGGGTTGTTCGGGGTTTCGAGTGCCATATGTGAAGATCCGGATTTGTGAAATGGACGATCAGGGGCAGATCGTGCGCGATTGCCAGACCGATGAAATTGGCATGGTGGTGCTGGGCGGCCCCGGTGTGGCGGGGGGCTACCTGGATCCCCGACAGAACGAAGGTGTTTTTCTGCCCGAGGGATGGCTGGTCACAGGTGACATGGGAAGCCTGGATGCGGAAGGTTACATCCGCATCAGCGGTCGCAAAAAGGATCTGATCATTCGCAGTGGTCACAACATCGAACCCCGCGTGATTGAAGAGGCTTTGTTGCATGCCCCGGCAGTGGCCCTGGCGGCTGCGGTGGGCAAGCCCGATGCCCATGCCGGAGAGTTGCCGGTGGCCTATGTGCAGCTGCATCCCGGTGCACAGGTCAGCGAGGCCGAACTGCTTGCAGTGGCCAGCGCACACATCCATGAGCGGCCTGCCGTGCCCAAAGAAATCATCATCCTGGATCAAATTCCGCTGACTGCGGTGGGCAAGCCGCAAAAACATTTGCTGCAAGTCGATGCGGCAGAGCGCACTTTCCGGACCTTGTTGAGCGAGGTACCCGGGGACTGGAAAATGCAGGTGGGCATTTCGGGCGGCGGTCTTTTTCTGTCGATACAGGTGCCGCAATCCGAAACCGCCAGTCGGCAACAAATTGAGCAGATCTTGTCAGGTTTTGCGATTCGCCATGAAGTGAGTACCGTGTGAAGATTCTGGACATTCGGGAAACAGCCATTGCCCTGAAGTCGAACATGCGCAATGCGGTGTTCGACTTCAGCGAGATGACCACTTCGGTGGTGGCCGTCCTGACCGATGCGGTGCGCCAGGGGCGTCCGGTGATCGGTTATGCCTTTAATTCCACCGGGCGATATGCCTGCGGTGATGTCATGCGAAAGCGCATGATTCCGCGTCTGTTACAGGCCGATCCGGACAGCTTGCTCGACCCGGCTACCGGTTTGCTGGACCCTGAACGTGCGCTGGCTTGCATGATGCAGCGTGAAAAACCCGGCGGGCACACCGAGCGTTCGATCGCTGTGGGCACGATCGAAGTGGCTCTGTGGGATGCCTTGGCCAAGGCCCAGGATCTGCCTTTGCATGTGGTCCTGGCGCGTCGCTACAACCAGGGACAAGTGCCCGATCGGGTGCCTTGTTATGTGGGCGGAGGATGGTATGCCCCCGGCAAAGGATTGCCCGAATTGCAGGACGAGATTCGGTTGCGGCTCGATCAGGGTTACACCACCATGAAGATCAAAGTGGGCGGCGCCCCGATCGCCGAGGATTTGGAGCGGATCGAAGCGGCGCTTCAGGTGTTGGGGTCCGCGCAGCGTTTGGCCGTCGATGCCAATGCGGGCTTCTCCCCAGAGCGAAGCCGACTCTATGCCCGTGAGTTGGCACCGATCGGTTTGCGCTGGTTTGAAGAACCCACTGATCCGCTGGACTACGCTTTGTTGGCTGAATGGGCGCAGACCTACCCTGGCGCCATTGCCACCGGCGAAAATTTGTTTTCAACGCAGGACGTGCGCAATTTATTGCAGTTTGGCGGACTGCGGTCCGGCCAGGACATTTTGCAGGTGGATATTCCTCAGTCCTACGGTTTGGTGCAGTTCAGCCGCACGCTGGACGTTTTGCGTCAACACGGCTGGTCAGAACGCCAGGTTTTTCCGCATGCGGGAAACCTGATGACTTTGGCTGCAGTGGCCGGTTTTGGCCTCGGGGGTTGTGAGGCTTATCCTGGTGTATTTGGAATTTTTGCTGGTTTTGCTGATGATGCCAGGGTCAGCAACGGCGAGATCACTCTGTCGGATCGACCGGGGGTTGGGTTCGAAGGGCAACAAGCGCTCTTTGAAGTCATGAGCAAGATCATTTGAAACCAAGAGGAGAGAACCATGAGCAAACCAGTGAACCCATTGCAATTGCGACGCCGGCCCTTTTTGGCCATGGCTGCCGCCAGCCTGGCCATGCCGCTGCGCGCCCAGTCGAATTGGCCGGATAAACCCTTGCGCATCATTGTGCCTTTTGTGCCCGGTGGGCCTCCGGATGTGGTGACGCGCCTGATTCAGCCCAGACTGGCTGAGTTGCTGGGTCAAGCCGTGGTGGTCGACAACCGGGGGGGGGCTGGCGGCAACATCGGGGCTCAGGCGGTGGCCAAAGCCGCTCCGGACGGCAATACCCTTTTGATCACTTCGTCGGCTTTTGTGGTCAATGCCAATTTTGCCGAGTCGGGCTACAACGCAGAGCGTGATTTCATGCCCGTCACCATCGTGGCCACGCAACCCAATGTTTTCGTTGCCCATCCCAGCTTGCAAGCCAATTCGATGCGCGAAGTCATCGCCATGGCCAAATCCGCTCCGATGGCGTTTGCCACGCCGGGTAGCGGCACCACCCCACACCTGACCGGTGAGAATTTCTTCAACATCGCCAACAAACTGGACATGACGGCCATCCATTACAAGGGAGCCGGACAGGCGGTTGGCGCCGTGGTGGGTGGAGAGCCCAAAATTGGCTGCATGGCGATGACAGCGCCCTTGGCCAACATCAAAGGTGGCAAGTTGCGAGCCCTGGCGGTGTCCAGCGCCAAGCGACTGGCGATACTGCCCGACGCTCCTACCCTCAGTGAGTTGGGTTTCCCCGACATGCTCGACTACACCTGGGTCGGGGCTTTTTTGCCTGCGGGCACGCCTGCCGCCATCCAAACCCGTTGGTTTGATGCGCTCAACAAGACACTGACTGCCCCGGACATCCGGGAAAAGCTGGACGCCATGGCGTTCGAGGCTTTGCTGGAGTCACCTGCGAAAACCGGTCAATATGTGCGTGAAGAGATCACCCGTTGGGGCAAGGTGGTCAAGCACATTGGCTATAAGCCTGCCTGAAGACACTATTAAGGATCCATTTCTCATGAGTCAAGAGTCTCCCAAAGGTCAAGTGCGTCGGATCGTGACCGGTCACGACGAAAACGGACTGTCTTATGTCAGCGAAGATCGCATTGCGCCTTCGGTGCACACGAACCCCAAGCGAGTCGGCTATTGCCTGACTCAGTTGTGGATGACCGACGAATCCCCCGCCAGGGTGGACAACGGCCCCGATCCGACTTCACGCCCGCTCAAGCTCGAGCCGCCCAAAGGCGGTACGGTGGTCCGCATCATTGAATTCGGACCGGAGGGCGACTGGATCAAAAAGATCGATACCGCCGATGCCAAGGTGGCTTGGGGTGCCTTGGGCACCCAAACTGCAGGCACCAACACCAGTGGTCAGGCCAAGCACCCCTTTATGCACCGCACCGAATCGGTCGACTACGCCCTGGTGCTCGATGGCGAGATCACTTTGGTGCTCGACAAGGAAGAAGTGCTGATGAAGACCGGAGATTTTTTGGTCGAACGTGGCACCAATCACGCTTGGGCCAATCGCTCGGGCAAGCCTTGTCGCATGTTGTTTGTGCTGATCGACGGCCAGTTTGACCCTGGCATCAGCCAACATTTCAAGGACATCCCACACTGAGTACAAAAGGGGAGTTCATCCCCTTTTTCGTTGAGCCCCGCGTTTTGGGCGTCATGCCCTCTGGATGAAAGGTGAGATTCATGATTGCAAAATTCGCACGGCGTTCTGTGGTGGGCGCCATCGCTGCTTCCCTGTTGTCGGTTGCGGCTGCACCGGTTCTGGCACAGGCGGCTTATCCGAACAGGCCGGTCAAGCTGATCGTGCCGTTTCCTCCGGGCGGCGGTAACGATGTGATTGGACGTGTGATTGCCCAAAAATTGACCGATCGCTGGGGGCAAAATGTGGTGGTCGAAAATCGTGCCGGTGCCAACGGCATTGTGGGTTTGCAGGCCCTGATGCAAACGCCAGCAGATGGCTACACCCTGGCGGTGGGTGCGGCGGGCCCCCTGGCGGTCAACCCCAGTTTGTATGCCCGCCTGCCCTATGATCCCCTTAAAGACTTTACGCCCATCACCAACCTGGTCAACTTCCCTTTGTTGTTGGTCACCCATCCCGCGGTTGCCGCCAGGAATACTCGCGAGTTGGTGGCCTTGGCGAAGTCCAGGCCCGGCCAGTTGTCGTATGCCTCGCCGGGCAGTGGCAACTCTGGTCATCTGGCCGGTGAGTTGTTCAACACCATGGCGGGTGTGCAGACGGTGCACATTCCCTACAAAGGGCAGGGGCCGGCCTTGACCGATCTGTTGGCGGGGCAAGTCCAAATGCTCTACAGCAGCATACCGTCTGTCATCCAGCAGGTGCGCAATGGGCAACTGCGCGCCATTGCGGTCGGTAGCGCCACTCGACTGCCTTCTTTGCCCGACATCCCCACCATCGCCGAGAGTGGTGTGCCCGGCTACGAAGCCTATTCATGGGTCGGTCTGATCGCCCCGGCCAATACCCCGGCTGACATCGTGCGCAAGATCCATCGCGATGTGAGCGAAATTTTGAAAGACAAGGAAGTGGCGGACAAACTGAATCAGCAAGGCGCTTTGCCCGTGGGGGATACCCCGGAGGAGTTTTCGCTCTACATCAGGAACGAGATCGCCAAATGGGGCAAGGTGGTTCGTGACGCCAACATCAAGGCAGATTGATCATGCCCAAAGCCACTACCAAACCACCAGAGTCGTTGAAACGTGCCGCCAAAGTGGCGAAAAACCACCGCAGCACGGCATTCCAGGATGGGCTGGCCATGCGAAGCCAGGTGTTGGGTCCCGACTACGTGCAACGCGCGTTTGAAGGTGCCGATGAGTTGTCGCTGCCATTCCAGGAGTTGGCCACCGAGTTTGCCTGGGGCAGTGTCTGGACGCGCGGCGGCCTGACTTTGCGCGAGCGCAGTCTGATGACCATGGCGATGTGCATCGCCATGAACCGCCCGCGTGAATTGCAAATCCATTTGCGCGGCGCGTTGCGCAACGGTGTCGAACCCGAGTTGCTGCCCGAGATCTTGTTGCAAGCCTTCCTTTATTGTGGGGGTCCTGCCACCATCGACGCCATGCACGCCATCCGTGAGGCGATGCCTGCCTTGCAACAGGACATCAAGGCGAAAAAGAAGCCGGGCAAGAAGAAATTGGGGTCTCATTAATTGGGGTCTGACCCCAATTAATGCTTTGACCTGATTTAACGTTTTTGGCGTTTTTTGGGCTGGCCCGACATGAGGGCCAGAACTTCGGCAGTGCTGGCGGTGTCGTTCTGTGCCAGGCCTTGCGCCATGGCAGCGGTGTAGATGGAGGCGCAGGTGGTGAAAAGCGGGGTCGGGCAGTCCACCGATTTGGCCATGTCGCCGATGACTTGCATGTCTTTTTGCCAAACTTCCACTTTCATGGTCGGCGGGGTGTAATGCCGGTCGATCATGAAGGGCATGCGCAAGCGCATCACGCCAGTGCCCAACACAGGGCTGCTGCCGAAGTGTTCCAGCGCAACCTGGGGGTCCAGGCCCATTTTTCGGCACAAGTTGACTGATTCGGCATAAGCCACGTTGTAGATGGCCACCAGGTGGTTGGCAGCGAATTTCAATTTGGTGCCCGAACCCAGGGGCCCGATGTAGGGCGCCATGTCGGTGAAGGCGTGAAAAATCGGTGCGACTTGTTGGCAGACCTTTTTGGGTCCGCTCACATAGATCGTCCAGGCCCGATCTTTCATGCGCGCTGCGGTGCCACTGATGGGGCAGTCCAGCATCGTGCGAGATTGTCGGGCGAGTGCCTTGGCGGCCGCTTCTTTGTCAGCCAGGGGCAGGGTACTGGTTTCGATCACGATTTGTTTGCCACTCGCATGCGGGGCTTGAGCCAATTCGGCAACCACACTGGCCAGGGCTTTGGCGCTGGCCAGCGAAATCATGAGAACGTCGGCCTTTTGTGCGACCTGCGCATTGGATGCGCAGACGCGGCCACCAGCGCGCTTGAGGCGGTTGTTGCATGCGGGGGATATGTCATGCCCCAGCACTTGAAAGCCCTGTTCGATCAGGGTTTCGGCCATGATGCCGCCCATGATGCCCAGCCCAATGATGCCCACAATGGGCTTGTCCTGCTTTGCCAATGAAGTCTCCGGTGGGTTGATATCGATCAGGGGATGATGCTGAGAGTGTCCAGACTCGTCAAGGAAACAGGCGTCACCGCGCGGGTTCGACGGGGAGGGGCAGCGGACCGTGACCGGCCCAGCGATCGAGATAGAGGTAAATCACCGGGGTGATGTAGAGGGTGATGATCTGCGAAAACAGCAAGCCGCCAACCACGGCCACACCCAGGGGCATGCGCAATTCGGCACCTGCCCCCAAGCCAAAAGCGATGGGCAAAGCACCCATGAGCGCGGCGAAGGTGGTCATCAGGATGGGGCGCAGTCGCAGCAGGCAGGCTTTGCGGATGGCTTGCTCGGGGGACATGCCTTGCTCGCGCTGAGCGACCAGGGCGAAGTCGATCATCATGATCGCATTTTTTTTCACGATGCCGATCAGCATCAGGATGCCGATGGTCGCGATCAGGGTCAGTTCGATCTTGAAGAACCACAAAAACAGCAGTGCGCCGACCGCGGCCGAAGGCAGGCCAGCCAAAATGGTGATGGGGTGGATGTAACTTTCGTAGAGAACGCCCAACAAGACATAAATGACCACCAGCGCCACCAACACCAGGATGACCTGACTGTTTTGCGAGCCTTTGAAGACCGCCGCATCACCGCCGTAGCTGGTGATGATCGATGGCGGCAATCGCAAATCTCGGCTGAATTGCTCGATTTTTTGGGTGGCATCGCCCAAAGCAACGCCAGGCGCCAGGTTGAATGACACGGTGACCGACTGCAATTGCCCCTGATGGTTGACCGCCGTCGGCCCCACGGTGCGATTCACCGTGACCAGAGTCGACAAGGGGATCACCTGCTGGGTGGTGCGTGAACGGACATAGATCTTGCCGATCGCGTCTTCGAATTGACGGTACTCGGCGGGTGCTTCCATGATCACCTGAAAGCTGTTGGAGGGCGTGAAAATGGTCGAGATTTGGCGATCGCCAAAAGCGTTGTACAGGGCGTTGCGCAGGTCCTGGATCGACACGCCCAATGCACCTGCTTTGTCACGGTCGAATTGCACATTCGCTTGCAGGCCCCGCAGTTGGGTGTCGCTGGTGACGTCGCGGAAGGCCGAGTCGGCGCGCATTTTGACGATCAGCTGATTCGACCATTCCGTCAGGGCGTCGGCGCTGACGCTTTGCATGACGTATTGGTAGCGGCTTTTGGTGACTTTGCCACCCAGGTTCAGGTTTTGAACCGGCCGCATGAAAACAGAAAAGCCGGGGTAGCGCAGTTTTTGCCGCAAACCTTCGATGACTTTCTGGATTTTTTCACGCTCGGCTTTGGGCTTGAGCACGATGAACATGCGTCCGTTGTTGAGTTGCTGAGGGTTGTTCGGTGGCGAGCCAATGAAAGAGGAGACATAGGCGACGTTGGGATCCTGTCGCACAATTTCGGCTGCTCTGGCTTGCAAACGGGTCATCTCTTCGAATGAGATGTCTTCGGTGGCTTCGGTGAAGGCCTGGATCTGCCCCAGGTCTTCTTCGGGGAAAAATCCTTTGGGGCTGATCATGACCAGCCAAACCGTGAGGCCGCAGGTGAGCACGGCCACAGCCAATACCCAGCGGCGGTGTCTGAGTGCGAGGTCGAGGGTGTCGGCATAAAAACCGAGGACCGATTGAAAGCCTCGCTCAAACCAGCGCCCAAACGCGTTTTCGTGTTGATGGTCGGTGTTGGCGGGGGTCAGGAAACGACTGCACAACATGGGAACCAGCGTCAGCGAGACCAGCGCAGAGACCATGACCGACAAGCCGACGACCACGGCAAACTCTTGAAACAAGAGGCCGATGACGCCAGGCATGAAGAAGATCGGGATGAACACGGCCACCAGCGAGATGGAGATGGAGAAAATGGTGAATGCCATCTCTTTGGATCCAACCAATGCGGCTTGCAGTGGTTCCATGCCTTCTTCGATGTGGCGCATGATGTTCTCAAGCATCACAATGGCATCGTCCACCACCAGGCCAACGGCGAGGGTGATACCCATCAGTGAAATGTTGTCCAGGCTGTAGCCCAAGGGGTAGAGCAAGGCCACGGCCCCGATCAGCGAAACCGGCAGGCTGAGTGTGGGGATGATGGTGGCCACCAAATGGCGAATGAACACCAAAATGACCATGATCACCAAACCGATGGTCAAGGCCAGCGAGATTTTGATGTCGTGGATGGCTTCGCGGATGGAGACCGAGCGATCGTTCAGGGTGAGCAGTTCGATCGAGGCCGGCATCTGCGCCTTGAACTGGGGGATCAGCTCGCGGATTTGGTCGAGCACTTCGACGGTGTTGGCATTGGGTTGGCGTTGCACCGACAAAATGATGGATCGCTGCCCGTTGTAACTGGCGGCCGTGCGGATGGATTCGTAGCTCTCTTCCACTTGGGCCACATCGGCGACCCGAATCACTGCGCCATTGCGTTGGGTGACGATCATGCGGGCAAAGTCGGGGGCCCGATAGAGCTGTTTGTTGACTTGGATGGTCAACGATTGTTTGGGGCCATCCAGGATGCCCACAGGGGTGTTGGAGTTGCCCGAGTTGATGGCTGTGAGCAAGTCTTCCATGGTCAGGTTGTGGGCCGCCAGGGCTTGCGGGTTGGCCTTGATCCGGATGGCGAATTTTTTCTGTCCGTTGACGTTGACCAGTGCCACGCCATTGATGGTCGAGATGGTGGGCGCGATCAGGCTTTCGGCGTAATCGTTGAGTTCTGACAGATCGAGCGAAGGCGAGTTCAGGGCAACAAACAGGATCGGTGCGTCAGCCGGGTTGACCTTGCGATAAGAGGGCGGACTGGTCATTTCGACCGGCAAAAGGCGTTGAGCCCGCAGCAATGCAGCCTGAACATCGACCGCCACCAAATCGATGTTCTTGTTGGAGTTGAATTCCAGCGTGATGCTGGTTGCGCCCAAAATGCTGGTCGAGCTGATGACGCTGATCCCGTCGATGGTGGAGAACTGCTTTTCCAGAGGCAGTGCAACCGAGGCCGCCATGGTTTCCGGGCTGGCACCGGGAAATTGGGCGGTCACACTGATGACCGGCGTGTTGTAACTGGGCAATGCCGCAATCGGGAGTTTGAGGTAAGCCAGCCATCCGGCCAAAACGCATGACAGACAGAGCAGCACGGTCATGACCGGCCGCTGGATGCACAACTGGGGGAGGTTCATTTTTTGCCGCCCGAGGGGGTGATGATGCGGACTTTGGCGCCCGGGCGCAGGTTTTGACGACCATCGAGCACCAAGCGGGCTTCGGGGGCCAGACCGGACACGACCAGGATGTCCCGGTTGGCATACACATCCTTGATCGGATTGGGTTTGACCGTCAGGTCTTCACCCACCACATAAACAAATCGGCCATTGACTGTGGTGACGACCGCCTCGGGCGGAATGAGCACCGCATCTCGCATCACGCCCAGTTGAGCCTTGATCTGGATGAATTGGCCGGGCCAAAGTTCCCCCTTGGGGTTATCGACCTGGGCTTTGACGCGCAGCGTTCCGTTGGCAGGGTCGATGGTGTTGTCGACAAAATGAAGTTGGCCTTTGACCTGATGACCCGTCGCCGGGACGGTGGCGAATACTTGCGCCTGACCCTGCTGGTAACTGGTTTGCAGGCGCGCGTATTGGCTTTCGGGCAAGCTGAATTGAATCGCAATCGGATCGACCTGGGTGATGGTCACCAGAGGCAGCCCTGAGGGTTGAACCAGGGTGCCTTGGAAGACATTGATGGCACCCGTGCGGCCCGAGATGGGTGCCCGGATGGTGTTGTGGTCCAGCGCTACTTCCGCGGCGAGCAGGGCGGCTTCGTCGGCTTTGACCAGCGCCCATTGGGCTTCTCGCTGGGCTCTTGTGGTTTCCAATGAGCCTTGGGAGATGAAGTTTTGAGCCCGCAAATCCTGCGCCCGATCCAGTTGGCGATCCAGATCGGTTGCCAAAGCTTTGTTGCGAGCCAAGGTGGCGCGCAACTTCTCGACATTGGCCCGGTCGTTGCGATCGTCGAGCAGGAACATGGTCTGGCCTTGACGAACGACCTGTCCCTCGCGGATCAGCACCTCTCGAACCAGGTTGGACACCTGCGAGCGAACATCGACGGCCTTGAGTGAGGTCACGCTGCCGTTCACTTCAACGATCAAGGGCGTATCGGCCACTTTGGGCTGGATCACGGTCACCGCCTGCTCGGCGGGTGGGCCAGGTCTGGATTTGACCTCATCGGGTTGTGTCAACCGCCAATAGAGTGCGGCGGCCAAGCCGATGAGCAACGCCGCTAAGACGACGCGACGCGCGCTGACAGGGTTGGACATGGGATCCTTTCGCAGGGGACCTGAACATATGGCCCCAAACTTCCCATGCTACTTGTAATCCTGGAACCATGGATTCGTGAAACCCATGATTTGTAAATTAATGCAAAGAAACGGGGCCGGGAGACCGCCAAATCCGTTCGAATGGTGTCAACGGGGCGACAACCCGGTGCACTTCGCTGTCCCCAAAGTGGGCCCCATGCCATTGGCAGTCCCCCATCGGGAAGCCGGATGGGCCGCGATGGAGGACCCGAACCGATCAAGGTTCGATGGTGCCGGTATGGGCTTAGGGCTTGACGCCCAGGACACGAATGGCGGTTTCGCCCAGGATATTGAGTCGATCGTCGTCGCTGAGTTCGGGCGTTGACATGATGTGACCGACCGGGTCCATTTCCCAGGGGATGGGGTGGTCGGTGCCGACCATGATTTGACCCGGACCGACTTCGGCAGCCAGATGGCGCAATGCTTCGGGGGTGAAGACCAGCGCATCGACATAAATTTGCCGCATGTATTCGCTCGGTTTTTTCTTCAAAACGATGTCCGGATTGCAGTTTTGGGGCGAGATGTAGCAACTGCGATCCATGCGCGGTGCATAAGAACCCAAAAATCCGCCGCCATGAGCGGCCAACACCTTGAGTTGGGGGTATTTGTCCAACACGCCCTCGAAGATCAATTTTTCGAGGGCGATGGTGGTGTCCAGCGGGTTGCCGATGACATTGGCCAGCCAGCCATTGCCCTTGAATCGGTGCGCCAATTCGGGGGTGCTTTGCGGGTGAATGAAAAGCGTGACCCCCAGCTCCTGGGCTTTGGCGAGCACCGGGTGAAATTCGGGATGGGCAAAATCACGCCCGAGCACACTGCCACCGATGGCGGCTCCGACCAGGCCGAATTTTTTCACGGCCTCTTCGAGTTGTTCAACGGCCAAATCGGGGTATTGCATCGCGATCGAGGCAAAGGCCGAGAAACGTCGCGGATGCTGGGCGATCAGTTCAGCCAGGCTCTCGTTGTTGATTTTGCAGATGGCTGCTGCGGTGTCGCGGTCTTTTTTGTACCAAAAGGGATTGACGCTGAGCACTTGCATGTCAACCCCCATCTTGTCCATATCGGCCAAGCGGGCTTTGAGGGGGTCTGCCTGCTGCAGGAAGTGCTCGGGCATGCCTTTGGTGGGCGGCAAAATGCCGGGGGCATCGGCTCCCATCAGGTCCAGACTGTCCTGGAAGAGGCAATGGGTGTGGGTGTCGATGACGCGTGCCTTGCGTCCCTTGATCATCACCGATGCTTTGTTGGGGGCCGCGGCGCCACCACCCTCTGGGGCCGCAGACTTGGCGGGCATCAGGTGACAAGCGCAAAATTGAAGACCGCCGATGCGGTGGGTGTGACCGAAAATGCGAGACATGAAACCTCCAGAAAAGTCGCATCATAAGCAAACTGGATGCGGTGGTGTGCGCATCCGCGGTGCGGGTCTCGCCAAGCGGGTCCCCAATATGTCACCCGAGTGGCTGCGGCAAGGCAGCTGACGCGCAATTTGCGATCAGTTGGGCCGATGTGGCGAGACGCCGCGATCTCAGTCCAATTGCAGGTTCAGCCCTTTGGCGATGCCGGCCCAGAATCGGTCTTGTTCCTGTAGGAAGCGGGCGAATTGTTCCGGGCTGGACGGGTCGGCCTGAATGCCCAGTTTGTCGAAGCGCTCGAGCACAGCTTTGTCGCGCAGCATTTGAGTGGCCAAGTCGTTCAGGCGCTTGGTGACCGGAGCGGGCAGACCGGCCGGGCCAAACAGCCCGAACCAGCCCTGCGCCACAAATCCGGGATAGCCAGACTCGGCCACGGTGGGCACATTGGCCAAAATCGGCACCCGCACCGACCCGGTCGTCGCCAAAACCTTGAGTTTGCCGGCTTGGTGATTGGCCACGGTGTTGGTCAGTGAGCTTTCGAAGGAGAGGTCGACCACATTGGCGAGCAGGTCTTGCATCGCGGGTGCGGCACCTTTGTAAGGCACGTGGGTGAGTTTGATGTTGGCGTCCGAGGCTAACTTTTCTGCAAACAAATGCGGCAATGAGCCTTGTCCGACGCTGGCGTAGGTGATTTTGTTGGGTTGTGCTTTGGCAGCAGCAATCATTTCACCCAAGGTGTTGTAGGGTGTTTTGACACCGGCCAGGATGGCGCCGGGGGTGTTGACGATGTTCGTGATCGGGGTGAAATCGCGCGAGGGGTTGAAGTTGAGGCTTTTGTGAATGTGGGGCGCGATCGACATGGCGCTGACCGTCATGATGCCCAGGGTGTGACCATCGGGTGTGGCTCTGGCCAGCACGGCAGTACCGATGTTGCCACCGGCACCGGCGCGGTTTTCAACGATGACGGTCTGTCCCAGTTGCTCTCCGAGGTATTTGGCCACTTCACGGCCCACCAGGTCGGTCACGCCGCCAGGCGGGAAGGGCACGATCAAGGTGATGGGCTTGCTGGGCCAGGCGGGTGCTTGAGCCCATGCGGATCCCAAAGGGGACAGCAAGGCCAGGGTGCTGAGTCCGATGATCAGTCGACGTTTCATGGATACCTCTTGATTGCAACAACAAATCGTGTTGCCCAAATCTATTCAGCATCCGGTGTGAGGTCAACCTTGAAATCCCTTGTGCGTGCCGCAATCAGTCCAGCGAGCGACAACCAAAAAAAAGCACTGGTCAAACCAGTGCTTGATATGGCTCCCCGACCTGGGCTCGAACCAGGGACCTACGGATTAACAGTCCGGCGCTCTACCGACTGAGCTATCGGGGAATAGATTGCAAGTATAGCGCATTTTTGTGGGATTTTCGAGCCCGGCTCCAAACTCCAACGAGGGGGTATCGCGCAGGCGGTGGACAAAACAGGTCAAAAGTCCATAACATGCGCCGCAAACCCGTGGGCAAGTCCAGTGCTTGCCGCGGATCACAAATTCAACACAAGGAAAACACCATGAGCTCCGATTCCGTGCGCGTCAGCCACGAACAATTGCGTCTTTTCATCGCCCGTGCTTTTGAGGCCGAGGGGCTGCCTGCCAGCGATGCGATGCAAATCGCCACACTCATGGCAGAAGCGGATTTGCAGGGCTCTGATGGTCATGGCGTCATTCGATTGGCGCCCTATATCAAGCGCATTCAGCAAGGGGGCATCAACAAACAACCCAACATCCGCGTCATTCATGAGCGGGCTGCTTCAGCGGTCATTCACGGTGACAACGCAATGGGCCACCTGGTCGTGTCCAAGGCCGTTGATCTGGCGATTGAAAAGGCCAAAACCGCCGGGGTGGCCTGGGTTGGATGTCGGTACAGCAATCATGCCGGACCGGCTTCGCTGTATGCCCGCAAGCCGCTTGAGCATGACATGCTGGGCTTGTATTTCGCCGTGGGAAATGCCAATCATTTGCCGCCTTGGGGTGGCATGGACATGTTGTTGTCGACCAACCCGATCGCGGCCGGCATACCCGCCGGTGATGAGCCTCCGGTGGTGTTGGACATGGCGACCACTGTGGCGGCCTATGGCAAGGTCAAGGTCAAGGCCAAACGGGGCGAAATGATGCCCGAGGGCTGGATGATCGACCGCCAGGGCAAGCCCCTGACCGACCCCAAGCGCGCCGATGAGGGCTTTTTGTTGCCCATAGGCGAACACAAAGGCTATGGATTGGCGCTGATCGTTGGCTTGTTGGCCGGCACCTTGAGCGGTGCGGCCATGGGTAAAGATGTGATCGATTTCAATGCCGATTTCAAGTCGACGACCAACACCGGTCAGGCCATTTTGGTGATCGACTTGAGTGCCTTTGGTGATCCGGCTGATTTCAAGTCGCGCGTGGATACGCTGGTTCGCGATATTCGCGACAGCGCCCGACTGCCGGGCGTGGACCGCATTTGGTTGCCCGGCGAACAAAGCCATGGCAAGCGGCAGCGCTATGCCGAGCAGGGCATCCCTGTGCCGTTGGCGGTCAAAAAAGACCTGGACGCCTTGAGCGAGCAATTGCGCATTGCCCCGCTGACCACCCTCTGAACCATTGACGGGGATGAAAAAAGAGACCCTCCGTTTGGAGGGTCTCTGTCATTGGAGTGGCGCGAAAGTTATTCGGGCTTGATGTTTTGCTCGCGGATGACTTTGCCATAACGGGCATGCTGGTCTTTGGTCTTGGCCAGGAATTGATCGGGGGTGTTACCCACGGCCACCAAGCCAAGCCCGTCGTAACGCGCCTTGATTTCGGGATCGGCCAAAGCTTGCAACGCAGCGCCGTGGAGGCGATCGATGATGTCCTTGGGCACGCCGGGAGGAGCGGTCAGGGCGAACCAGGTTTCAAATTCGAAGCCTTTGACGCCGCTTTCTTCAAAGGTCGGGACTTCGGGATATTGCGGGTGACGCTTTTTCAGGGGAACGCCCAAGAGGCGCATTTTGCCGGCTTTGACCAACGCGGCCACCGTGGCGATGCCCTGGAAGGTGACATCGGCTTCGCCGGCCGCAGCGCCTTGGGCCGCCTGACTGGCACCCTTGTAAGGCACATGCTTGAGTTTGACACCCGTATGGGCCGAGAACATGGCGCCGGCGATGTGTTGTGGGCTGCCGATGCCTCCGGAAGCGTAAGTGATGGTGTCGGGGGCAGCCTTGGCGGCAGCCACCAACTCGCCGATGTTTTTGAACTTGGAGTTGACCGAGACAGCGGCGCTGAATTCAATGGCCGCCGCCAGCGTGATGTAGCTGAAGTCGGTCAGGGGATTGAAGGGGGTGTTGGTGTTGATATTCGGCACCATGGTCAGGATGCTGTCGTTGAATCCGCCAATGGTGTAACCATCAGGAGCCGATTTGGCCAACCGGTCAGCGCCAATGATGCCCGCAGCGCCGGTGATGTTTTCGATCACCAGAGACTGGCCCAGGATGGTGGACATTTTTTGCGCCAGCAAACGTGCAGCGACGTCGACCGCACTGCCCGCTGCCAGCGGGATGATCATCTTGATGGGCTTGGTGGGGTAGGCCGATTGAGCATGGGCCGAACCGAGACCCAGGGCCAATGAAGAGGCCGCCATCAAAATGTCACGGCGTGTGGGGGGGTGAATGCGCATGTTGACTCCTGAAAAATACTGTGTGGTGTGTTGGGCAGATATGCTGCCCATCCGTGGATCAATCCATGATCATAAGCAAGACTTGACCCCTCGCCATCGCGGGTTCCCATATCCCCGCAGGAGAACTTGGAATTGAGGCGCGGAGTTCCCGAGTGCAGGTCAGGGGTTTTGGTGTAAACCCTAGGGGTTGAGGGGGGCGACTTGTCCTAACCTCACATCTTTGTTGATCAAGTGATGATCAAGAATTGAAAGGACTCTGACATGGGACTGCGTTTTCTCGAACATGTGCTGATTTTGACCCATGACCCCGAGGGTACTCGCGACTGGTTTGTGAACAACCTGGGATTCAGAAACGGTTATCACCCCGAGTTCGGTTTTCCGGTGTATTGGCTCTACATCGGCGATCAGGATGTGATTCACATCGGCAAGGCACGACACTCGGAGCATCAGGATACCTATTTGAAAACCCCGACCGATGGGGACAAGGATTTTTCAGCCGCAGGTGCTCCGGGGTCGGGACGCATCGATCACATCTGTCTGAATTGCGATGGCATGCAAGAGTTTGTTGATCGCCTGACCGCCAACGGCGTCGAGTTCAGCGAGCGCAAGGCGCACAACTCGCTGCTGTACCAGTTGTTCATGCGCGAACCCATCAACGGCATCAAGGTGGAGTTGAATTTCTCCTGGGAAGAAGCCGTGAAGATGGGGCGTGTGCCGGCCTACACCGACACCGGCGACAACCAAAAATCCACCGATCAGGTCATGACCGATCAACCCGCGCAACCCGTTTCCACTTTTTAAGGTCAGTCACTCCATGAAAGTCAAAACAGTCCGAGTTCACCAGGCCGGTGGGCCTGAGGTCCTGAAAATTGAAGAACATGATTTGCCCGATCCCGGGCAGGGGGAGGTGACCATCAGGCACACGGCCATTGGTTTCAATTTCCAGGACATTTACACCCGCTCAGGCCTGTATCCGGCTCCCATGCCCACGGGGTTGGGTACGGAGGCCGTCGGCGTGGTCGAAAAGGTCGGGCCCGGCGTGACCGATTTCAAGGTGGGCGATCGGGTGTGTTATGCCAGCGGCCCCATGCTGGGTGCCTGCGCGACCGCTCGCAATTATCCCGTGGCGCGCCTGATGAAGTCGCCCGACTTCATGAAGGATGAAGAAATTGCCGCGGTTTTGCTCAAGGGCATGACCGTTGAATATTTGATGAACCGTTGCTATCCGGTTCAAAAAGGGCAGTACGTGCTGATGCACGCTGCTGCCGGCGGTGTCGGGCTCTTGGCGGGTCAATGGGGCAAACACATCGGAGCGCACATGATTGGCGTCGCCGGCGGGGCCGACAAAGTCGCGCTGGCCCGTCAAAACGGTTATGAATTTTGCATCGACCGCAAGACCGAAGACATTGCCGCCCGCGTGAAAGAAATCACAAGTGGTGCAGGTGTGCCTGTGGTCTATGACTCGGTGGGCAAGGACTCTTTCGAGGCCTCGCTCAACAGCCTGATGCCGCGCGGTTACTTTGTGTCATTTGGCACCACCACCGGTGCACCGCCCCCGGTGGCGGCGGGCACCTTGCAAAAAATGGGGTCGTTGTATTTCACCCGCCCGACGCTGGTGACCTACACCGGAACCACGCAGGAGTTGCGTGATTCGGCCGCCGCCGTGTTTGAGATGTTCCGCCAAGGGGCACTCAAGTTGTCGATCAACCAGCGTTACAAGTTGGACGACATTGCCCAAGCGCACGCAGATCTGGAAATGGGCAAGACCACAGGCTCGAGCATCATTTTGCCAGCCTGATTCATTTTTTAACAAGACGAGGAGTAGAACATGATCAAGCGTTTCAAGGTAGGGCTGCTGGCCGGCGTGCTGGCTTTGGCGGGTTGGGGCACGGCTCAGGCCGAGAACATCCGTTTGCGGATTGCTTCGGGTCATCCGGCCGCCAACACCTACGTCAACCTGATGCAAAACTTCTTCGTGCCCGAAGTCACCAAGCGGGTGGCTGAGCGCACGCAGCACAAAATCGAATTCGTCGAAGGTTATGGCGGCGCCATGGTCAAGGTGGCCGACACCCTAGAGGGTGTGCAGTCGGGTCTGATCGATATTGGCGGCTATTGCTTCTGTTTCGAAGCGTCCAATCTGCCTTTGCACGCTTTTCAGGTCATGCTGCCCTTTGGCACCATGAGCCCCAAGGCCAGCGTGCAGTTGGCGCGTCAGGTCTACAACCAGGTTCCCTACATGTCCAAGGTCTTCGAGGACAAGTACAACCAGACCCTGCTGGCCCTGATCGCCGATAACGGCTACAACCTGGGCACCACGTTTGACTGGAACACCGTGGCCGACCTCAAAGGTCGCAAAATCGCCGGCGCCGGCTTGAACCTGAAGTGGCTGGAGTATGCCGGTGTCGTGCCGGTGCAGTCGTCTTTGCCCGAGGCCTACACCTCGATGCAAACGGGCGTGTACAACGGCTGGATCATGTTCCCCTCGGGTTGGGTCAACTTCAAACTCAACGAAGTGGCCAAACATTACACCGAGACCGGCTTTGGTGCCATCACCTGGCATGGCATGACGATGAACAAGGCGCGTTTCGCCAAGTTGCCCAAGGACGTGCAAGCCATCATTGTCGAGGTGGCCAAAGAGTTTGAAGCCCGCACGGGTACCGTGAACGAAGAAAACTATCCCAAGCAGCTCGAGCAGTTGCGCGGCATGGGCGTGACGGTCAAGAAGGTGCCTGACAGCGTGCGCGTGGATTGGGCCAACTCGCTCAAAGATTGGCCGCAAGCCATGGCCACCGAGCTCGATGCCAAGGGCATGCCCGCCACCCAGGTGCTGAAGCTGACCCTGGAAGGTGCCGAGAAGATGGGCCACAAGTGGCCGGTTCGTTACAACATCAAGTAAATCATGCTCGATAAACTGGCGGACTGGGTGACAAAGGCCTGCATGGTGGCGGCAGCCATCTGGGCTTTTGTCCTGTGTTTCCTGGTGGTCGCCGACGTGTCCGGACGGGTGCTGTTCAACAGCCCCGTCAAGGGCACGCCCGAGATCATCTCTTTGTCCATCGTCATCATCTGCTTTTTGCAAGCGGGCTATGCCATTCGTTCGGGCGGGATGCTCAATGTCGACACCCTGGTGGTTCGGCTGAGTCCTCGTGTGCAGTGTATGCTGGCCGCTTGGGGTGCCCTGATCGGTATTTTCTTTTTCGGCATCATCTGTTATGGCAGCCTTGATGGAGCAGCCCATGCCTGGACTTCGGGGGAGTACGAAGGCGAGGGCGCGTTGCGAGTGCCTGTCTGGCCGGCCAAGTTCATCATCGTCATGGGCACAGGTTTGGCTTGTCTGAGTTATCTGTTGTTGATGCTGCAAAACATTTCCAATGCCATCCAGGGGCGTGCGGGTCACTTCGCTGCCACCCAACACTGAGTTTCTTTTATGTTTGATCCGCAACAAATGCTGATCATGGTCGGCGTTTTGCTGGCCTTGGTCTTTAGCGGCGTGCACATCGCCGTTTCGCTGGGCGTGACCAGCTTGCTGGGCATCTACTTGATGACCGAGCAGATGGACACTGTCATCAGTTTTGCTTCCAACACAGCCTACGAGGCCCTGCGCGATTATGTGTTCGCGGTGATTCCATTGTTCATGCTCATGGGCGAGTTCTTGGCCAAGTGCGGGGCGGCCAGTGATTTGTTCACCTTGATCAATCGGATGACTCGACGTTTGCCCGGTCGTTTGGGCATCGCCACCGTGTTGTCGAATGCGGTGTTTGCTTTCGTCACCG
>JACCDP010532492.1_pt1 | contig 132764 bp, 125 predicted proteins | sample 7445841 | NCBI WGS metagenome assembly JACCDP01 (sample SAMN15323441, study PRJNA562643) | freshwater metagenome | isolation source: river surface water | place: USA:Blue River Watershed | collected 2017-08-17
ACGGGGTGTTTCCCATCCATGCCTGGGGCATGACGGAGCTGAGCCCCATGGGCACTGTGTGCGCCCGTACGCCCGAGCTTGCCAGTGTCGACCGCCACGAGCGGGCGCGCCTGCAGGCGAAGCAGGGGCGCGCCGTGTTCGGTGTGGACATGCGCACCGTCAACGACGCCGGCGAGCCCTTGCCGCACGACGGTCGCACCTTCGGGCGTCTGCTGGTGCGCGGCCCCTGGGTGGCCAGCGGCTACTACCGCAGCGAGGAGACCAGCGCCTTCCAGGACGGCTGGTTCGACACCGGCGATGTCTCCACCATCGACCCGCAGGGCTACATGCAGATCGTTGATCGCAGCAAGGACGTCATCAAGTCAGGCGGAGAATGGATCAGCTCCATCGAGCTGGAGAATCTGACCGTGGGGCATTCCGCCGTCCTGGAAGCCTGCGTGGTCGGCATTCCTCACCCGAAATGGGACGAGCGGCCGCTGCTGCTGGTGGTGCCCAAGCCGGGGGCACAGGTCGGAGCAGAAGAGATCCTGGACTACCTGAAAGACAAGGTGGCCAAGTGGTGGCTGCCTGACGCCGTTGTATTCGTGGAAGCGCTTCCCCATACTGCCACGGGCAAGCTGCTCAAGACGCAGGTGCGCGCCCAATTCGCCAACCATTACCTGACGACTGCATGACATGAACGATTCCGGCATTTCCCTGACTGACCAGAACGTGCGGCCAGCCAAGGTCCTCATCGACTCCTTCGGGCGCCACGTGGACTACATTCGTCTGTCCGTGACCGATCGCTGCGATTTTCGCTGCGTCTATTGCATGACGGAGGAAATGACTTTCCTGCCGCGCGCCCAGGTGCTCACGCTCGAGGAGCTGCATCTGATCGCGCAGGCATTCACCGAGCTGGGGGTGCGCAAGATTCGCCTGACAGGCGGCGAGCCGATGGTGCGCAACAATGTGATGTCGCTGATCGAGTGCCTGGGGCAATTGCCCGGGCTCAAGGAGCTGCTGCTCACCACCAATGGGGCGCAGCTGGACAAGTACGCCGGGCCGCTGCGCCAGGCAGGGGTCAATCGCATCAATATCAGTCTGGACAGCCTCGACGCCGAACGTTTCCGTCGCATTTCGCGCACGGGCCGGCTCGAGCATGTGCTCGCCGGCGTCGAGGCGGCGCGCCGCCAGAATTTCGATCGCATTCGTATCAATGCGGTGTTGATGAAGGGCTACAACGACGACGAGGTGCTGCCGCTCACGGAGTATGCGCTGGCGCGGGATCTGGACATCGCCTTCATCGAGGAAATGCCGCTGGGCAATGCCTCGGACCACGACCGCGAGAACACGGTCTGCAGCAACGAGTGGGTGCGCAGTGTGATCACCGAGAAGTACGGCCTCGCACCGATCGGCGACCGTACTGCGGGGCCGTCGCGCTACTACCAGATTGCCGGTCGACGCAGTCGCATCGGCTTCATCTCGCCTGTCAGTCACAATTTCTGTGGCGACTGCAACCGCGTGCGCGTCACGGTGGAAGGGCGCCTGCTGCTGTGTCTGGGCAACGAGCACTCGGTCGACCTGCGCGCCGTGCTGCGCGAGCAAAACGGCGGCATCGAGGAATTGAAACAGGCCATCATCGGCGCGATGTCACTCAAGCCGGAGCGGCATTTCTTCTACGAAAAGGATCATGTGCAGCCCGTGCGTCTGATGAACATGACGGGCGGTTGAGGCAGTCGATCCAGAATCCGCATTCCAATCAACCTGCGCGATTGCCGCGATGGCTGGCTCCGGCAAGCCAGACGCAATCGCCGTCGCAGCAAGGAGTTTCCTGCAGCCATGTCCAGCCCCAGTCCCGTTGAATTCACCCCGGTCAATGTCGTCGTCGTCACCGTGTCCGACACCCGCACGCCCGAGACCGACAAGTCCGGCGCATATCTCGTGGAGAGTGTCACCGCCGCCGGGCATCATCTGCTTGGCAAGCACATCGTGAAGGACGATACCTACAAGCTGCGCGCGCTGGTCGCCACGCTGATCGCGGATGAGCAGGTGCAGGCGGTGCTGCTGACCGGGGGCACCGGTTTCACTTTCCGTGACAATACCGTCAAGGCGGTAACACCCTTGCTCGACACGCTGATCGAGGGTTTCGGGGAATTGTTCCGTCAGATTTCCTTCACGGAGATCGGCTGCTCCACGATTCAGTCACGTGCCTTCGCAGGCATGGCCAATGGCACCATCGTGTTCGCGCTGCCGGGGTCGCCCGGGGCGTGTCGCACAGGCTGGGAGAATATCGTGTCGAAGCAGCTGGATCGCAGGCACAAGCCCTGCAATTTCGTGGACAAGCTGAAGAAGGTGGAGTGAAGCGATGCGGGTAAAGGGGTTCCCGCCGTGAAGGTCTGAGTGGATGTTCAGCGCTTCACAGCGGGCAACGGCTGCAGGTACCGCTTTCTTGTGCTGTTTGCATAGGGATGACCCCGGAAGTGTTGGTCACAACGGCCCTTCGGCCGATCGGGGTCATGCAGCGCCGAGCATGGTCAACACAGGCACGGCCACAGAAGCAGCCACAACAGTCAGGGAGATCAGGACAGCACGGGCATTGACGAAGATTTCGCTCATTTGAATTTCCTTTTGCTTGGGTGGTTTGAGTGTTACCTGCTTCTCTCAGGTAACGGCGCGCATGGTAACACAAGTGTGTATATGGGTAACAACACTTATTTTTAGTTGTTTATCGTAACGAATATGCGTTTCGTCGCGCTTAGATGATTTCTTTCGGTAACACTTTTATGGAAGACCTGGATACTTCGAATGCTCTGGCTGGACAAGTCGTGGCTGTGCCGGAAAGTCGACAGCTCGATATTCTGGAAGACCTGCTGTTGCGCCGCGGGGCGCAGGTCATCCGAGTGCCGCTGGTGGCCATTCTGGATGCGCCGGACCCGGCGCCTGTGTTGCGCTGGCTGGATGAGTTCATCGCTGCCCCGCCTGACTTTTTCGTCATCCTGACGGGAGAAGGGCTGCGGCGCCTTCTGGCTCTGGCACAGTGCCATGGGCGCGCGGCTGACTTCATCGCAGCACTGCAGGCCACCACGACGGTGTGCCGCGGACCCAAGCCGGGGCGGGCGCTCAAGGAGATCGATCTCAAGCCTGACATGCTGGGCAAGGCGCCGACCACGCCCGGCGTGATCGCCGCACTGGAGGAGATCGCGCTGCACGGGCGGCGCGTGGCGGTGCAATTGTATGGCGAGGAACCCAATCTGCTGTTGACGGACTATCTGCGCAGTCGTGGGGCGAATGTGTGTGCCGTGGCGCCTTACATCTATGCGCCGCAAACGCACGAGACGCAGGTCGTGGACTTGATCCATGCGCTGGTGCGCGGCGACATCAGTGCCATCACCTTCACCAGTCAGCCGCAATTCACGCGTCTGCAGAACGTTGCCCGCGAGCACGGCCTGGAAGCTGAATTGCTGACGGGCCTGCAGCACGTGGTGGTGGCGGCGGTCGGCCCGGTGGTGGGCGATCAGCTGCAGGCGGCGGGCGTGCCTGTCAGCGTGATGCCGGATACGCAGTTCTTCATGAAACCCATGGTGACCGCGCTGGTCAGGCTGGTCAGGGAGCGCAGGGCAACGGAGGAATCCAGCACATGAAAGTGATGAGCTTGAATTGCAATGGCATCCGCTCGGCAGCCAGAAAAGGCTTCTTCGAATGGTTGCAGACGGTGGATGTGGATGTCGTCTGTCTGCAGGAAACCAAGGCGCAGATCGATCAGCTGGATGATCCGCAGTTTTTTCCCGCAGGATTTCATTGCCATTATTTCGATGCACAGAAGAAAGGCTATTCGGGCACGGCGATCTATTCGCGTCGGCAACCCGATCGCGTGATCACCGGGCTGGGATTTCCTCTGGCCGATGATGAAGGACGCTATATCCAGGCGGATTTCGGTGATCTGAGCATCGCTTCGCTGTACCTGCCCTCGGGCTCCAGCGGGGAAGAGCGGCAGGCCTGCAAGTTCGCGTTTCTCGATGCCTTCCTGCCGCACATGCGTCAGCTGCGCACGGATGGGCGACGCTACATCATCTGTGGCGACTGGAACATCTGCCACAAGGAAATCGATTTGAAGAACTGGCGTTCCAATCAGAAGAATTCCGGCTTTCTGCCCGAAGAGCGCCGCTGGCTCGACACGCTCTATGAAGAGGTCGGCTGGGTGGATGCCTTCCGTCTTGTGAACAAGGAGGCGGAACAGTACAGCTGGTGGTCGGCGCGCGGGCAGGCGCGGGCCAACAATGTGGGGTGGCGCCTCGATTACCATGTCATCGTCCCCGAGCTGGTCGAGACAGTCGAGGCCGCCGAGATCTACACCGGGCAACAGTTCTCCGATCATGCGCCCGTCACCATGCAATTCAGGATACCGCTATGAGACTTTCTGCAGCGGCGCGTCTGGCGCGCTTTCTGATCGTGTTCTGCGTACTGGCTGGCAGTGCGGGAGGTGCGAGTGCCCAGGGCCTCAAGGCCATCATCGTCACCGACAAGGGCACCATAGAAGCCGATCTCAACGAACGTGCCGCGCCCACCACGGTGGCGAGTTTCGTCAATCTGGCGCAGCGTGGTTTCTATGACGGTCTCACCTTCCATCGCGTGGAACGCAACTTCGTGGTGCAGGGCGGCGACCCGCTGGGCACGGGAACCGGCGGACCCGGCTACCGCTTCACGGGGGAGATCGTGCTCAAGCACACGCGGCCTGGCACTCTCTCCATGGCGAACAGCGGACCGGGCACCGACGGCAGCCAGTTCTTCTTCACGCTGGTGCCGACGCCTCACCTCGACGGCAAGCACTCGGTATTCGGCAATGTCACCGCTGGCATGGACGTGGTGCGCGCCATTGCCCGTGGCGACCGCATTGTCAGCATCAGCATCACCGGGGATACCAGTGCCCTGATGGCGCGCCGAAAGGCCGAACTGGAGGCGTGGAATGCCAGGCTGGACGCTGGCTTCCCGGCCTTGCGACCGGCACAGCCAGCGCCCTGAATGCTCTCAGGGCAGGACCTTGCGGAAGGGCTTCACCGTGACGCGTGCGAACACGCCGCCGGTGACATACGGGTCGGCGTTGGCCCATGCCTCGGCGTCTTCGAGGCTGTCAAAGCTGGCCACGATCAGGCTGCCGGTGAATCCGGCGCTGCCCGGGTCTTCCGCGTCCACAGCCGGATGGGGTCCGGCCAGCAGGATGCGGCCCTGGGCCACCATGTCCTGCAGGCGAGCGAGATGGGCAGGTCGGGCAGCCATGCGCAGCGGCAGGCTGTTGGGGACATCTTCGCAAAGAATGGCGTAAAGCATCGTGTCTGGCTCCTTGTTCGCGGCTGGATGACGGCCGGCATGGTAATCGATTTGACTGGTTGAGTCTGGTATTGTTCGGCGCGCCTGCAGACCTCCCGCGACACGCCGTCGCCTGACCTCTCTGCCCGACAGGTGACCGCGCCATGGCCCAACTGCTCCACATCCACCCGCAGAATCCGGAAGTGCGTCTGATCAGGCACGCGGTGCGAGTGCTGCAGGAGGGCGGGGTGCTCATCTATCCGACGGACTCCACCTATGCCCTGGGCTGCTGCATGGGGGACAAGGACGCCCTGGAGCGCATCCGTCGCATCCGCCAACTCGATGACAAGCACAACTTCACGCTGGTCTGTGCCGATCTCTCGTCCATCGCGACCTATGCCAAGGTGCCCAACAGCGCCTATCGCCTGCTCAAGGCCTATACCCCGGGTCCCTATACCTTCATCCTCAATGCCACGGCGGAAGTGCCGCGCCGCCTGATGCATCCGCGCCGCAAGACCATCGGACTGCGGGTGCCGGACAACGCGGTCACTCAGGCGCTGATTGCCGAGATCGGCCAGCCGCTGATGAGCACCAGCCTCATCCTGCCCGGAGACCCGGAACCGCTCACGGACATCTATGACATCCAGGACCGCATGGAGCATCTGGTGGACCTGATCATCGACAGTGGGGCCTGCGGCAACGCGGCCACCACCATGATCGATCTCGCCGACGGCAATGTGCAGGTGCTGCGTGTCGGCAAGGGTGACCCGACGCCATTCCAGTAGCCCCGTGCCCCGCCAGAAAAGGAATCGTATTCGCCCGGCCCATCTGCAATAATGCCACACGTCAAAAACAGTCAGAAAATCAAGGAGTGAGGGAGTGTCTTCCGCATCGACACCACAACGAGTCCTCTCCGGCATGCGTCCGACCGGCAGGCTGCATCTGGGGCATCTGCATGGCGTGCTGAAGAACTGGATCGTCCTGCAGCATCAGTACGAGTGCTTCTTCTTCGTGGCCGACTGGCACGCCCTGACCACTCACTACAGCGACCCGCGCATCCTCAAGGACAGCGTGTTCGACATGGTCATCGACTGGCTCGCGGTGGGCGTAGACCCTTCCGCCAGCTCCCTGTTCCTGCAGTCCCAGGTGCCCGAGCACGCCGAGCTGCATCTGCTGCTGTCCATGATCACGCCGCTGGGCTGGCTGGAGCGCGTGCCCAGCTACAAGGATCAGCAGGACAAGCTGCGTGACAAGGACCTGGAGACTTACGGCTTCCTTGGCTACCCGCTGCTGCAGAGCGCCGACATCCTGATCTACAAGGCGGCCCATGTGCCCGTGGGCGCCGATCAGGTTGCACACGTCGAGCTGACCCGCGAAGTCGCGCGCCGCTTCAATCACATGTATGGCCGTGGGCCGGATTTCCAGGAGCGTGCCGAGCAGGCCGTGCGCAAGATGGGCAAGAGCGCTGCGCGCGAGTTCGCCGCGCTGCGCACTGCCTATCAGCAGGACGGCTCGCAGCAGGCGCTGGAGCAGGGTCGTGTCCTGATTCACGCGCAGCAGAATCTCTCTGCCAGCGACAAGGAGCGCCTGCTGGGGCATCTCGAAGGCAGCGGCAAGAGCATTCTCGTCGAGCCCCGGGCGCTGTTGACACCGGCGGCGAAGATGCCCGGGCTGGACGGGCAGAAGATGTCCAAGTCGTACAACAACACCATCGCGCTGCGCGAGCCTCTGGATCAGGTGCAGAAGAAGATATCCACCATGCCCACCGACCCGGCGCGCATCCGCCGCAGCGATCCGGGCGATCCGTCGAAGTGCCCCGTCTGGCAGCTGCACGAGGTCTATTCCGACCAGGCGACGCGTGACTGGGTGCAGAGCGGTTGCCGCAGTGCCGGCATCGGTTGCCTGGAGTGCAAGCGTCCCGTCATCGACGCGGTGATTGCCGAACTGCAGCCCATTCAGGTGCGAGCGGCCGATTACGAGAAAAATCCAGACGCCGTGCGCGCCGTGCTGGCGACCGGGGCGGAGCGGGCACGGGCCACTGCGGTGCAGACCATGGACGATGTGCGTCAGGCCATGGGTCTGGCCTACCACCAGGGCTGACCCATGCCGGATCAGGTGCAGCACGCAGCCGAGGACATCCCCCCGCAGGACGCGGCAGGCGCAGCGCGCGCGCGTCTGCTCGTGCCCGGCCAGCGCCGCGCCGGCAGTGAAGATGGCGAGGCTCGAACAGCGGATGGCGCCCAGCAGGAAATGCCCTTCGCCTTCGTCGATGGCAAGGCCGTCACGGAACTGCCGACGGATCTGTACATCCCGCCCGACGCCCTGGAAGTGTTCCTGGAAGCCTTCGAGGGCCCGCTGGATCTGCTGCTCTATCTGATCAAGCGGCAGAACATCGACATCCTCGACATCAACGTCGCCGAGATCACCGACCAGTACATGGCCTATGTCGACCTCATGGAGGCCAGTCAGTTCGAGCTCGCGGCGGAATATCTGGTGATGGCCGCCATGCTGGCCGAGATCAAGTCGCGCATGCTGCTGCCGCGCAGCAGCTCGGACGAGGAAGAGGAAGACGATCCGCGCGCCCAGCTCATTCGGCGCCTGCAGGAATACGAACGCTACAAGAAGGCGGCGGAGGATCTGGACGAGCTGCCGCGCCTGGAGCGGGACATCTACGCGGCCGAGGCCGAGAGCCCGCATCTGGAGCGCAATGCGCCCGAACCCCACGTCGATCTGCGGGAGATCCTGGTCTCCCTGGCCATGGTGCTGCGCCGCGCCGACATGTTCGAACACCATCACGTGCAGCGGGAAACCTTGTCCACGCGCGAGAAGATGTCCGAGATCCTGGTACGCCTGTCTTCCCAGCGCTTCGTGCCACTGGTCTCGCTGTTGATGCGCGAGGAGGGCAGGCTCGGTGTGGTGGTTACCTTCCTCGCCATCATGGAACTGATCAAGGATTCGTTGATCGACATTGTGCAGACGGAGCCGTTCGGCCCCATTCATCTGAAGGCAAGAAGTGAATGAGTGATACAGACAACAAACTGCGGCAGATCCTCGAAGGCCTGTTGCTGGCAGCAGGCAAGCCCTTGTCTCTCGCCGCCATGGCCGAGGTCTTCCTGGAGGAGGAGCGGCCCACGGACGAGGAGCTGCGTGCCAGTCTTGCGCTGATCGCCGCGGACTGCGCCGGGCGCGGTTTTGAACTCAAGGAAGTGGCGTCGGGCTTTCGTTTCCAGGTGCGTCAGGAGCTGAGCCCCTGGGTGTCGCGCCTGTGGGAGGAAAAGCCCCAGCGCTACACCCGTGCACTGCTGGAAACCCTGGCCCTGGTGGCCTATCGCCAGCCGATCACGCGGGGTGACATCGAGGAGATCCGCGGAGTCAGCGTGAGTTCCACCATCATCCGCACGCTGCTGGATCGCGAGTGGATCCGCGTCGTGGGGCATCGCGATGTCCCCGGGCGTCCGGCCATGTTCGCCACCACGCGGCAGTTTCTGGATTACTTCAATCTGAAGAGCCTGCAGGAGCTGCCTCCGCTGTCCGAGATCCGCGACCTGGACAAGCTCAACCCGGAACTGGCCCTGGAGGACGACGACCTCGCCGGCATGCGTGTGCTGGAACTGCCGCCCGAGGAAACGCTGGACGAGGATGAGTCGCTTGGGGTCGATGAGGACGAAGACGACGAAGCCAGCCGGCTCGAGGAAGAGGAAGCCATTGCCCTGGCCAGGCGTCCGCTGGATGAGATTCTGGGCCTGGGACAGTTTGTCGAGAAAGCCTCCGACGCGGCGGCGTCGGACACAGACGAAGAACGCAAGTGATCCATCTGGCGGGTGCTGCGCAAGGCAGTGGCCGCCTCTGACATGTCGGGAGACATCATGAACGAGAAACTGCAGAAGGTACTGGCGCGAGCCGGCTTTGGTTCACGCCGCGAACTGGAGGAGTGGATCCGCCAGGGGCGGGTGAAGATCAACGGCGTGGTCGCCACGATTGGCGATCGCGTCGGCAAGGACGACGTGTTGCTGGTGGATGGCAAGAAGGTCAACCCTGGCAGCGCGGTGGCCGAGATGCAACGTGTGCTGCTCTACAACAAGCCCGAAGACGAGATCTGCACGCGCAAGGATCCGGAAGGGCGTCCATCCGTGTTCGACAAGCTGCCGAAGATCACCCACGGGCGCTGGGTTGCCATCGGCCGTCTCGATATCAACACCAGCGGCCTGCTGCTCTTCACCACTGACGGCGAGCTCGCCAATCGCCTGATGCACCCGTCTTCCAACATCGATCGCGAGTACGCGGTGCGCGTGATGGGGGAGGTCAGCGACGAGGTCATCCGCACTCTGCTCAAGGGGGTCATGATCGACGATCACCTGTGTCGTTTCACGGACATCCAGTTCTTCGCCGGGGAAGGGGCCAACCGATGGTACCACGTGGTGCTGATGGAAGGGCGCAATCGCGAGGTGCGCAAGCTGTGGGAGTCCCAGGGCATCCGGGTGAGCCGACTGAAGCGGGTGCGCTATGGCCCGATCTTCATCCCCAGCAAGGTGAAGCGGGGCGATTTCTACGAACTGCCCCGCGAGGAAATGGCGCTGCTCTACCGTGCCGTCAACCTGCCCATGAACACCAAGCCACGCAAGGTGGCGCCAGTGCGTCGCTGATCACTCAGCTGTGGATCAGATTGCCGCCGCGCTTGCGGGCGCCGCTCAAGGCCTTGGCTGCGCGCTCGAGCAGGCTGGTGCTGGAGTCTGTTCCGCTCATGAGGGCCAGGCCCTGGCTGACGCTGATCCTGGCGCCGACCTGCGGGTCAGCCTCCACGCTCAGTGCCGCAATGGCCAGCGCGGCTTCCTGAATGCGCCGCGCGATCACATCGGCGCCGCTCTTGTCGGTATTGGTCAGAATCAAGACGAACTGCTCGCTTTCATTGCGGAACACGGTATCGGTCGAGCGTGACGACTCACGCAGGTTGTCCGCGAGCGCACGCAGGATGCGCTCGACATTGCCCAGGCCGTGCTGCTCGTGCAACTTGCGCAGGCCATCGACTTCCAGCATCAGCACACTCAGCGGCTGGTTGTGGCGCTTCGCCAGATCGATCTCACGTTCCAGTGTCTGCAGCAGGAAGCGGCGATTGCCTGCTCCCGTGAGCGGGTCGCTGAAGGCCGCGCGGACCGCCGCACGCAGTCGCAGGGCGTTGCGCAGTGGGAAGATCAGCGTGGAGAGCAGGGTTTCCAGGATGCTGAGCTCCTTCTCGGTGAATTTCTTGCTGCGCTTGAAGATGACTTCGCCCAGCTTGTCCTCGTTGGTGATCAGGCGATAGCCGCAGCTGTGCGTGGACTGCTTGGCCACCGACGTGTCGATGCCGAGGTCCTCGTTCAGGTAGTGAATCCCGTCCAGCCGCACCACCGTGCTCACCTTCTCCAGAAACAGCCGCAGCAGCAGGTTCAGATCCAGCGTGGTCTGCAGCACTTCACCCAGCTGCATCCGCAAGTCCAGTTTGTCGCCGCTGAGCGCGTCGGTCTGGATGATGGCTCTGGTCTTGTCGGCATTGGCCTCGGTATGCAGATTCGCACTGACGGAGACGACCATGATTTACCCCTTGATGGCTTGTTCTGGAATGTGGTTGCTCAGAGTCCGATGGCCTTGTTGCCGCCGGCACTCTTGATCAGGTAGAGCGCCTTGTCGGCGCGGTTGAACATGCTTTCCGCCGTGTCCTGCCCACTGAAGGAGGTCACGCCGATGCTGACGGTGGTACTCACCAGTTCTTCCCCCACGCTGATCTCCAGCCCTTCGATGGCTTTGCGCAGGCGCTCGGCTATGACCAGCGCCCCGTCGGCGTTCGTGCGGTTGAGCAGGACGACCAGTTCGTCGCCGCCATAGCGGAAGGTCAGGTCGGTATTGCGATTGATGCGCATGATGGTGCTGACGATCTGGCGCAGCACGGCGTCGCCGGCGCTGTGCCCGAGGGTGTCATTGATCTGCTTGAACTTGTCGATGTCGACGACCAGTACGGACATGGGTTGCTTGAAGCGGCGTGCCAGATTGAGCTCGCGCTCCAGCGCATGTTCCATCGCGATGCGATTGCCGGCGCCAGTGAGTGGGTCGGTCAGGGAGGCCATCAGGGCGTCGCGATAGGTCAGGGCATTGCGCAGCGGGCAGATCAGCGCGCTCAGCATCACCTCGATGGCTTGCAGGTTCTGGTCGGAGAAGCGGGTGTTGCGGTAGAACACGATCTCACCCAGATGATCATTCGCCGTGATCAGGCGGTAGCCGCAGCTGCGGGAAGCCTTGCGGCCCGACACGATCTGCAGCTGCTGGGTTTCGTTGATGTACTGCAGCCCGTCGAGTTCCACGCTGGGCTTGAGTTCTGCCAGGAACAACTGCAGCAGTTGCTCGATGTCGAGTGTGGTCTGCAGGCTCGCCGCCATGCGGTAACGCCGTTCGCTGTAGTTCTCGCGGGCGACTTCGGTGGGCGTGACCACTGGCTTGGTCAGGCTGAGCCTGGCGCTGTTGAAGTCGATCGTGTTCGAGGTATGCAGTGGCGTTGCCATTGTGAGTGCTCCTGAGTCCATGCGTCTGCACAAGCGGCAGACAATTGCAGCGTGCATCCTGATTGATGCCTGCCCGGCTCCTGAAGCGAGTATCGTGCCAATCTTTGGTGTGACGATATTTCGTCTTTTTATTCAGTGAGTTGCGAAAATAGTGCGGGGGTTCTTGCGGCTTTGGCGGGAATTGCGAGCTTGCCGCTCCCCTGGCGGGAGCGGCAATTTTTGTCGGCTTGCCGGCACTCCTTGTTGAAGCGCCGTCATATTTCTGGCGCGAACGGGCTCATTGCGCGTGCGTTTTCCGACGCTGCACCCGGGACTTCAGGCGTGCAGAGCCTCACCGGTGACGCCCTTGCTGTCCGGCCCCATGAGGAACAGGTACAGGCCCATGCGCTCCTGCGGGGTGACGAGTGTGTTCGGGTCTTCGGCAGGATAGGCTTCCTTGCGCATATTGGTGCGAGTGGCTCCCGGGTCGATGCTGTTGACGCGAATGGCGCTGGTCTGCCGCAATTCATCGGCCAGGACCTGCATGAGGCCCTCGACGGCGAACTTGCTCACCGAGTAGCCGCCCCAGTAGGCCCGTCCCTTGCGGCCGACACTGGAGGAGGTGAACACGATGCTTGCATCGGCGGAAGCCTGCAGCGCCGGCAGCAGCGACTTGCACAGCAGGAAGGCGGCATTCACGTTGACCTGCATGACCTTCATCCACGACTCGGCGGCATAGAACTGCAGCGGCGTGCGGGGTCCCAGCACGGCGGCGCTGTGCAGCAGGCCGTCAAGGCGCCCGAACTGCTCCAGGATCGTGTCGCCCAGCACCTTGTATTCCTCTTCCGTGGCTGTCTGCAGATTCATCGGGTGGATGACGGGCTCGGGCAGGCCCTGGCCGACGATCTCGTCATACAAGGCCTCCAGCTTGGACTGGGTTCTGCCCAGCAGGATGACGGTGGCCCCGTGCGCGGCACAGGCGAGCGCAGCCGCCTTGCCAAGTCCGTCGCCAGCCCCGGTGACGAGGATGATGCGATCTGCCAGCAGGTCTGGCCGAGGTGTGTAGTGTTCCATAGTGGTTTCCAGTTTCAGGGTCGAAGAATGGGACAAGGGTTCAGGCCGGCTGCAGGGTCTGTAGCCAGTGGGTCAGGGCTTGCGCCTCGTCGATGATCAGATCGGCACCCCAGTGCTGGGCCGGGTCATCGGCTGCCAGATAGCCATAGGCGGCCGCGATCGTGTACATGCCTGCCGCGCGCCCGGCGTTGATGTCGCGCTCGTGGTCGCCGACATAGATTCCGGCCGCAGGCCGACGGCCCAGGCGCTGGCAGGCCAGCAGCAAGGGTTCGGGATCAGGCTTGCTGCGGGTGACATGATCCGGACAGATCAACACCGAACAGCGTGCGTGCAGTGCCATGGCCTCCAGCAGCGGGGCGCTGAAGCGCACGGCCTTGTTGGTGACAACACCCCAGGGGATCTGCTGGGCTTCCAGGTAAAGCAAGAGCTCGTCCATGCCAGGGTAGAGCGCGGAGCGAGAGGCGCTGATCTGCTGGCCATAGAGTGTCAGCAAGCGCTCCAGCAGGGGCTCGAAACCGGATTCATCCGGCCGCGTGCCGAAGGCCATCTCGACCAGGGCGCGGGCGCCATTGGACACCGTCCGCCGCACGCGGGACTCGGGAATCGGTGCCGTGCCCATCTCCTGCGTCATGGTCTGCAGAACGGCACAGAAGTCCGGTGCCGTATCGAGCAAGGTGCCGTCGAGGTCGAACAGCACGCAGCCGTCGGGCAAGCCGCGCCGGGGCAGCGATGGACGATTCACGGGGTCTGCGCTCCGTCAGCCGGGCGAGTGCAATGCACCAGGTAGTTCACGTCGACGTCGCGTCCAAGCCAGTAGCGCCTTGTCAGCGGGTTGTAGCTCATGCCGATCAGTTCGCCGGTATCCAGGCCGGCCTCGCGTGTCCAGCCCGCGAGTTCCGAGGGTTTGATGAAACGGCCGTAATCGTGTGTCCCCTTGGGCAGCAGCTTGAGGGTGTACTCGGCACCCAGGATGGCGAACACGTAGGACTTGGGGTTGCGGTTGATGGTGGAAAAGAACAGGTGTCCGCCCGGCTTGACGAGACTGGCGCAGGCCTGGACCACGGCCCGCGGGTCCGGCACGTGTTCCAGCATCTCCAGACAGGTGACGATGTCAAAACTGCCAGGCTCGCGCGAGGCCAGGGCTTCGGCCGAGATCTGCTCGTAACGAATCTGCAGACCGCTTTCCAGCTGGTGCAGGCGCGCGACAGCCAGGGAAGCATTGGCCATGTCAATGCCTGTCACCTCGGCGCCCTGTCTGGCGAGGGCCTCGCTGAGAATTCCCCCACCGCAGCCTATGTCGACGATGCGCTTGCCTGCCAGATTCGTCTTGCCGGCGATGAAGCCCACGCGCAGTGGATTGATCTCGTGCAGAGGACGAAACTCGCTGTTCGGATCCCACCAGCGTGAGGCCAGTTTCTCGAACTTGCGAATTTCAGCGTCGTCACAATTGACGGTCGCGGCGGAAGATTCATTCATGTTCATTCTGCGGCTCCTGGTGCCGGGTATGCGGGTGTATGCGTGACTGCCAGAGCGCCACGGCCTCCATCAACGCGACGCGATCGAGCGTGCACAGTTCGCCATTCTCCACCAGCTGCCTGCCGGCCACCCACACATGACTGACCTGCCGGCTGTTGGTGCTGTAGACGAGTTGTGAGACCGGATTGTAAAGCGGCTGCGTGTTGCAGGCGTCGAGACGCACCGCGATGAGATCGGCACTCTTGCCGACCTCCAGCGAGCCGATCTCGTTGTCCAGGCCCAGCGCCCGCGCTCCGTTGAGCGTTGCCATCTGCAGCGCCTGCGCCGCCGGCACGGCCGCTGCATTGCCGGCCACAGCCTTGGCCAGCAGGGCAGCGGTGCGCATCTCGCTGAACATGTCCAGATCGTTGTTGCTGGCAGCGCCATCGGTGCCCAGCGCCACATTCACGCCAGCATCCAGCAGCTTGGCGACCTCGCAGAAGCCGCTGGCGAGCTTGAGATTGGATTCCGGGCAATGCACCACTGTCGCCGCGCTGGCGCCAAGCAAGGCACGCTCCTCGTCGTTGAGCTGTGTGGCGTGTACGCAGAGCAGCCGCGGCGAGATCAGGCCGAGTTCGCTCAGTCGCTGCAGCGGACGCTTGCCGGAGGCGGCCAGCGCGTCCTGGATTTCCTGTGCAGTTTCATGGACATGCATGTGGATTGGGATGTCCAGTTCCTCGGCGAAGGTGGCAATCTTGCGCAGCGGCGCATCCGACACCGTGTAGGGCGCGTGCGCACCGAAGGCAATGCTGATCAGGGGGTGGCCACGGTATTCGTCATGCAGCGCAGTGGCCTTGCTGATGTACTCATCCGCGTGACTGGCCCAGGCAGTCGGGAAATCGATGACCGGGCAGGCCAGCTGGGCTCGCATGCCGATCTCGACGGCGGCACGAGCGGCGGCATCGGGAAAGAAATACATGTCGGCGAAGCAGGTGGTGCCGCACAGCAGCATCTCGGCGATGGCCAGGCGGCTGCCCTGATAGACGAAATCCTCGTTCACCCAGCGGCCTTCCAGAGGCCAGATGTAGTCCTGCAGCCATTGGTGCAGGGACAGATCATCGGCCGCGCCGCGCAGCAGACTCATGGCCGCATGCCCGTGCGCGTTGACGAGGCCGGGCAGGAGGACATGGTCGGGCAGAGCGAGTTCCTGCGTGCCCAGGTAACGCTGTCGCCCCAGGCTGCTCGGCAGGATGTCGACGATGCGTCCGGCGGCGATGGCGATGCAGTGGTCTTCCCGGATGGCGTGCGCGCTGTCGCAGGTGACGATCCACGGGGCGTGAATCAGCAGGTCGATTCGCTGTTGCATGGTGTCCTGTCTCGTTATCCCGCCTGGGGCGCTGATCAAATGGGCGGCGATTATAGCCAATGAGGCTCGAAATAGCGCCCCTGCAAGGGCGATTTGCCTGCCTCTCACCCTGCATGCCACCGCCCTCCTGGAGCAATCCAGGCTCGTCTGCGCCGACTTTTGGGTGTCGGCTGGCGTCAACTATGTGCTACCATCAGACACTTTTGCGGGACCCTGAAACAGGGGCCGGCCCGGTCGTTGAACAGTCTGGTTTTTTCCAGCTTCGCCAAAGGCTTGTGAGCAGCATTGAGGGATAAGTTCGTTATGTCAGAAACATCAAGACAGGTGTCGCCGGTTTCTCTCGAAAGCGAGATGAGAGAGTCCTATCTGGCCTATGCCATGAGCGTGATCGTCGGCCGTGCGCTGCCCGATGTGCGCGATGGCCTGAAGCCGGTACACCGCCGCGTGCTTTACGCCATGAACGTGCTCTCGAACGACTGGAACAAGCCCTACAAGAAGTCGGCCCGCGTGGTCGGCGATGTGATCGGTAAGTACCACCCTCACGGCGATTCGGCGGTGTACGACACCATCGTGCGCATGGCCCAGGACTTCTCGCTGCGCTACACGCTGGTGGATGGCCAGGGCAACTTCGGATCGGTGGACGGCGACATGGCGGCTGCCATGCGCTACACCGAGATCCGCATGGCGAAGATCGCCCACGATCTGATGGCTGACTTGGACAAGGAAACCGTCGACTTCTCCGACAACTACGACGGCACCGAACTGATCCCGGATGTCTTTCCCACGCAGATTCCCAATCTGCTGATCAATGGCTCCTCCGGCATCGCTGTCGGCATGGCCACCAACATTCCGCCGCACAATCTGCGGGAAGTGGTGGATGCCTGTGTGGCTCTTCTGGACAACGAAGACATCTCCATCGACGAACTGATGGAGCACATCAAGGGCCCGGATTTCCCCACGGCTGGCATCATCAACGGCCGTGCCGGGATCGTCGAGGCCTATCGCACAGGGCGTGGCCGCATCTATCTGCGGGCTCGCGCGGAAGTCATCGAGGATGAAAAGACGGGTCGTCAGACCATCATCGTCACGGAAATTCCCTATCAGCTGAACAAGGCGCGCCTGATCGAGCGCATTGCCGAGCTGGTGAAGGAAAAGAAGATCGAAGGCATCTCCGAGCTGCGCGACGAGTCCGACAAGGATGGCATGCGCATCGTGATCGAACTGCGCCGCGGGGAAGTGGGCGAGGTCGTGCTCAACAATCTCTACGCCCAGACCCAGATGCAGTCGGTGTTCGGCATCAATATGGTGGCACTGGTTGACGGTCAGCCCCGTCTTCTCAATCTCAAGCAGATCATTGAATCCTTCATTCGCCATCGCCGCGAAGTGGTCACCCGCCGCACGGTGTTCCTGCTGCGCAAGGCACGTGAGAAGGGCCATATCCTGGAAGGTCTTGCCGTGGCGCTGGCGGATATCGATGCCGTGATCGCGCTGATCAAGGAATCCCCGACCACTGCCGAGGCCAAGGAAAAACTGATGGCAAGAGCCTGGCGTGCCGCGAGCGTGCTGCAGTTGCTGGGCGACGCCGGTGCCGATGCCTGTCGCCCGGAAGATCTGCCTGCGGCATTCGGCATGCGGGACCAGGACTATTTCCTCTCCCCGGCCCAGGCCCAGGCTATCCTGGATCTGCGTCTGAATCGTCTGACAGGGCTGGAGCAGGAAAAGCTCATCAACGACTATCAGGAATTGCTGCGCCAGATCAGCGATTACCTTGACATTCTGGGCAGCGAAACGCGCCTGTTCGCCGTCGTGCGCGAGGAGCTTGCGCAGGTGCGCGAGAACTACGGCGACGAGCGCAAGACCGAGATCACTACCTCGCAGCTCGATCTCTCCATGGAGGATCTGATCACCGAGGAAGATCGCGTGGTCACCATTTCCCATGGCGGCTATGCCAAGTCCCAGCCCCTGACGGATTACCAGGCCCAGCGTCGTGGCGGCATGGGCAAGGCCGCTGCCAGCGTGAAGGACGAAGACATGGTGGAACATCTTCTCGTGGCCAGCAGCCACGACACGCTGCTGTGCTTCACCAGCACCGGCAAGGTGTACTGGCTGCGAGTCTTCAATATTCCACTGGCCAGTCGCACTTCGCGGGGCAAGCCCATCGTCAACATCCTGCCGCTGGAGGAGGGCGAGCGCATCACCAGCCTGCTTCCGGTGCGGGAATACACAGAAGGCCATTTCATCTTCATGGCCACAGCCATGGGCACGGTCAAGAAAACCTCCCTGTCCAGCTTCTCGCGTCAGCGCAGCGTCGGTCTGCGTGCCATCGAGCTGGATGAAGGCGACACGTTGATCGGCACCGCGCAGACAGACGGTCAGCGCGACATCATGCTGTTCAGCAGCAGTGGCAAGGCTATCCGCTTCCACGAGACCGATGTGCGCGAGATGGGCCGTACCGCGCGTGGCGTGCGCGGCATGCGTCTGCAGGACGGTCAGCAGTTGATTGCACTGATCATCCCGGAAGATGGCAGACAGGTGCTCACGGTGTCCGAGAACGGCTATGGCAAGCGCACGTACAGCGAGGAATTTCCGGTTTACGGCCGTGGCGGCAAGGGCGTGATCGGCATGCAGACCAGCGAACGCAACGGGCGCCTGGTGGGTGCCGTGCAGGTGTCCGACGGTGACGAGATCATGCTCATTTCCGATCGCGGCACGCTTGTGCGCACCCGGGTGGACGAAGTCTCTGTCCTCAGCCGCAACACGCAGGGTGTCCGACTCATCAAGCTCAAGGCCGAAGAGAGACTGGTAGGCCTCGAACGTGTGCAGGAGCCGGCCGATCAGGCTGTCCATGCAGACGACGATGACGTCGTCGACGATGCCGTGGAAGTGCCGGACGCATGAGTGCCGGCCTTCCTGCCACCGGCGACGAAGTGATTGCCTATCTGGGGCCGCAGGGCACTTTCACGCATGCGGCGGCCGATCACCACTTCGGGGAGTCCGCCAGCAAGCGCAGCCTGCCGAGCATCGATGATGTCTTTGCCGAGGTCGAATCCGGGCGAGCCCGTTTCGGCGTCGTGCCTGTGGAGAACTCGACGGAAGGGGCGGTGACCATCACGCAGGAGTGCCTGATGGACACCACCCTGAACATCATCGCGGAAGTGATCATCCCCATCGAACACAATCTCCTGCTGCATCCGCAGGCAAGCCTCGCGGGTGTCCGGCGAATTGTTTCTCATCGTCAGTCCCTGGCCCAGTGCCGACACTGGCTGAAGGCTAATCTGCCCGGCTTGCCAACGGTCGAGGTGGCGAGCAATGCCGAGGCTGCCCGCCTGGCCGCCGAGGATCCTGCCACTGCCGCCATTGCGGGCGAGCGTGCCGCGCTTCTCTACGGTCTGCCGATTGTCTCTGCGCGCATTCAGGACAAGCGCAACAACAGTACTCGCTTTCTGGTGCTCTCCCGAGAGCAGGCGGCGCGTACGGGACGAGACAAGACGTCCATCCTCGTTTGTACCGAGAATCGCCCTGGCGCCCTGTTCCGAGTGCTCGAACCGTTCAATTCATTCGCCGTCAGCCTGACCAAGATCGAGACACGACCTGCCCGCGACAGCATCTGGGCCTATGTCTTTTTCATCGATTTCGAAGGTCATCGAGACGATGCGGCGGTGCGCAGTGTGCTGGAGCAGTTGGAGGACAGAACCGTCAGTGTGAAGTTTCTCGGTTCCTACCCAATGGCAAAGGAACAGGCCCATGAAACCGCTTGAACAGATGCGCATCCTGATCGTCGGACTTGGCCTGATAGGGGGGTCGATCGCCCGCGGCTTGCGCGCCAGGAACGTCTGCAGCGGCATCGATGCCTGCGGGCGCGATGCGGCACCGCTGCGCAGAGCCGTGGCAGAGGGTGTGGTGGACCGTTGGTCGAACGACGTGCAGCATCTGGCCGGCGAAGCAGACATGATTGTCCTGTGCGTGCCCACCTTGAGCATCCGAGCGATGCTGCGGCTTGTGCGAGAGCATGCAAGACCGGACGCCATCATCACTGATGCTGCGAGCGTCAAGGGCAGTGTGGTGGAGGATGTTCGCGCGGTCTATGGCGAGGAATATCCCTTGTTTGTTCCTGCTCACCCGATCGCCGGATCGGAGAGAAGCGGCTACGATGCGTCGACTTCGCATCTGTACGAGGGGCGCAAGGTCATTCTCACCCCGGGGGATGGCACCACAGCCGAAGCGCTCTCGGTGGTAAGGCAGCTCTGGCAGCGGCTGGGTGCCGACGTGCACGAAATGTCGGTGCAGGATCACGACGCCGTTCTTGCCGGTACCAGCCACCTGCCGCATCTGCTTGCCTTTTCCCTGGTGAATACCTTGTCCAGTCAGTCGCTGTCCGACGATATCTTCCGCTACGCAGCCGGCGGGTTTGCCGGATTCACGCGGATAGCCTCCAGTGACCCGGCGATGTGGCGTGACATCTTTCTGGCCAACGGCCCTGCCACCGTGGCGGTGCTTGACGCCTACACGCAAGAGCTGGCGCGCATGCGTCAGGCGATCCTCGACGGTGAGGGGGAATTTCTGTCAAGGCGCTTTGCGGCTGCCAAGCAAGCCAGGGATCATTTCATTGCCCGTCATTTTCGGGAGTCCGATGCCGCATCACGCGGCGGTGACGTTGCGCCCCGCGACGTGTTGCCGCCGGTGTTGACGATCGATGGCCCGGGCGGCTCGGGCAAGGGCACCATCAGCACCAGAATCGCAGCCCGGCTGGGCTGGCACTTCCTGGACAGCGGCGCACTGTACCGATTGCTCGGACTGGCCGCTGCAAAAGCGGGAGTTTCCACCAGTGATGAAGCAGGACTGCTGGCCCTCGCCGGGGAGATGAGGATCCAGTTCGATCTGGAAGGCGGCAAGGTCTGGCTGGATGGCACGGAAGTGTCAGACCCGTTGCGTGATGAAGTGGCGGGCCGAGCTGCCTCCGAAGTGGCCGTGATTCCCGCCATCAGGCAGGCCTTGCTGGCGCGGCAGCACCAGTTCCGCCAGTGGCCGGGCCTTGTGGCCGACGGCAGGGACATGGGGACAGTGGTGTTCCCTGACGCAGGACTCAAGGTGTTCCTGACGGCCTCGGCCGAGGAGCGCGCAAAGAGGCGATATAAGCAGTTGATTGATAAGGGTATTGATGTTAACCTCTCCGCCCTTTTTCAGGATATACAAGCGCGTGATGAGCGCGACAGCACTCGCAGCGTATCGCCCTTGCGGCCGGCTGAGGATGCCGTGACGGTGGATACCACCTTGCTTGACATCGATCAGGTCGTGCAGTGTGTGCTCGCGCTGGTCGACGAACGCTTTGGTCCGATAAAGGAAAAACCTGTTCCATCCGCAGAGTGAGCGATTTAGCCAGCGCGTGTCGCGCACCTTGCGTTTTTTCAACAACCCCGTGCAGGCTGGAGCACGGCAAGTCTCGTGATACACAGGAAAAGAAATGAGTGAAAGTTTCGCTGAATTGTTTGAACAGAGCTTGAATGATATTGATATGACACCTGGTGCGATTGTGACTGGTGTGATCATTGCGATCGATTCGGACTGGGTGACAGTCCACGCTGGGTTGAAGTCCGAAGGTGTTATTCCACGCAGCCAGTTTCTGGATGAGAACGGCACGTTCTCTCTGTCAGTTGGCGATTCAGTGAAAGTGGCACTGGAAACCGTCGAGGACGGTTTCGGTGAAACACGCCTGTCCCGAGAGAAGGCCAAGCGTGCCGAGTCCTGGATGGATCTGGAATCAGCGTTCGAGAAGAACGAAGTCGTCAAGGGCGTCATCAATGGCAAGGTCAAGGGTGGCTTCACTGTCGACCTCAACAACATCCGCGCGTTCCTGCCTGGTTCGCTGGTTGACGTGCGTCCGATTCGTGACACAACTCATCTGGAAGGTCAGGAGCTGGAGTTCAAGCTCATCAAGCTGGATCAGAAGCGCAACAACGTCGTAGTTTCACGTCGTGCAGTCCTTGAAGCCGTCAGCACTGAAGAGCGCGACGAACTGCTGGCAGCGCTGCAGGAAGGCATGTCTGTCAAGGGCGTGGTCAAGAATCTCACCGACTACGGTGCCTTCGTGGACCTGGGCGGCGTGGATGGCCTGCTGCACATCACCGACATGTCCTGGAAGCGCATCAAGCACCCGAGCGAAATCGTCAATGTTGGCGACGAGATCCAGGTCAAGATTCTGAAGTACGACAGAGAGCGCAATCGGGTATCTCTCGGTCTCAAGCAACTGGGCGAAGATCCGTGGGTAGCCATCAAGGCGCGTTACCCTGAGAAGTCCATCGTCAAGGCGACTGTCACCAACCTCACCGACTACGGTTGTTTTGCCGAGCTGGAACAAGGCGTGGAAGGTCTGGTGCACGTCTCCGAAATGGACTGGACGAACAAGAATGTTCACCCCTCCAAGGTCGTGCAGCTTGGCGATGTGATCGATGTGATGATTCTCGACATCGACGAAGAGCGTCGTCGTATTTCCCTGGGTATCAAGCAGTGCTTCCAGAACCCGTGGGATCGCTTTGCCGAGACTTACAAGAAAGGCGACAAGATCAGTGGCAGCATCAAGTCCATCACCGACTTCGGGATCTTCATCGGTCTGGAAGGCAACATCGATGGTCTGGTACACCTGTCCGACATCTCCTGGGATGAGCCGGGTGAAGAGGCTGTGCGTGCCTACAAGAAGGGCGACGAGATCGAGACCGTCATCCTGTCGATTGACTCTGAGCGCGAGCGTATCTCTCTTGGCATCAAGCAGCTTTCCGACGATCCGTTCGTCAGCTACGTCGGTGAATTCGAGAAGGGCAGCATCGTCAAGGGTGTCGTCTCTTCCGTGGATGCAAAGTCCGCCACAGTCGCGCTGAAGGATGGCGTCGAGGGTGTGTTGCGTGCTTCCGAGATCAGCCGTGACAAGGTGGAAGATGCTCGCAATGTCCTGAAGGAAGGCGACGAAGTGGAAGTGAAGGTGATCAGTGTTGATCGCAAGAGCCGAGTACTGGGTCTGTCCATCAAGGCCATTGAAATTGACGACGAGAAGTCAGCGATCCAGGAGCACAGGAATCAGGAGCCTGCATCTGCAGCGCCCACCACTATCGGTGACCTGATCAAGGCGGAGATGGAGAAGAAGTAATCTCTGTACGTGCTTGTTTTCGAGTGCAGCGTTGACGCAGATCAGCAACGATTAATACAAGGAATAGGCCATGACCAAATCTGAACTTATCGATCGGATTGCAAGCAAGCAGACTCAGCTCTCCTCCAAGGATGTCGAGCTGTCGGTGAAGGCAATGATTGAATATATGTCTCAGGTGTTGTCAGAAGGTGGTCGCATCGAAATACGTGGGTTCGGCAGCTTTTCACTGCACTACCGGATTCCACGTGTCGGTCGCAACCCGAAGACAGGTACGCCGGTGGATCTGAGTGGCAAGTATGTCCCTCACTTCAAGCCTGGTAAGGAGTTGCGTGATCGTGTGAACCTGAGTCTGGAAATGCATCCCTAGTCGGTGGACGCAGCACTCAAGGAACATGAAAAACGGCAAGCTCACCAGAGTTTGCCGTTTTTTTTTGGAGGGGTAGCGTGAGTGCCCCGCAATATTGCACAGGAGCCTGCTCTGATGTCGACTTTCGCGCGCGCCATGGCGTTGATTGTCCTGGTGTTGATATGCCTGCTGAGCGTGGGGTTTTCCTTCTTCAATACACAGCAGGTGCCTCTGTCATTCGGTTTCTTCGTGCTGTCCGCACAGCCGCTGGCACTTTGGGTGCTTGGTGCGTTTGCCACCGGCGGCGTGCTGGGACTGCTGCTGGGCAGTGGCTTGTTTCGTCGCTGGCGCCAGGCGCGCGAGATCACCTTGCTGCGCGCGCAGATCGCGCGTCTCGAGAAGGCAGTCGCGATGGCCGATGGCGCCAATCATGAACAAGGTCGCTAGATTCCTCCGTCCATACTTTGGGAAATGCATCAATGAACACCTGCACGTTTGACCCTCGTCGCATCATCGTCGCTCTGGATTACGCCTCTGCAGAGCAGGCCATGCACCTGCTCAGGCAACTCGATCCCACACTATGTCGAGTGAAGATCGGCAAGGAACTGTTCACTGCCGCTGGACCTGACTTTGTCAGAGACGTCATACGTCTTGGTTTCGATGTTTTTCTTGACTTGAAATTCCACGACATCCCGAACACAGTCGCCAAGGCCGTAGCCGCTGCCTGTGCGCTGAACGTCTGGATGGTCAACGTGCATGCGTCGGGCGGCAGTGCCATGATGCGCGCGGCACGTGAGGCGGTGACGGGCTCTGCGCACAAGCCGCTCCTGATCGCCGTGACGGTACTGACCAGTCTCTCCCAGGGTGATCTGCTGGAGCTGGGTATCACCATCTCGCCTGCACAGCAGGTCTTGCGCCTGGCCACGCTCGCGCGCGACAGCGGCATGGATGGGGTGGTCTGTTCCGCTGCGGAGACGGCCATGCTGAAGGCGCATCTCGGGGAAGCCTTCTGTCTGGTGACTCCAGGCATTCGGACAGAGGCTGATGATGCGAATGATCAGAAGCGGATCGTGACTCCTGTGGATGCCGTGCTTGCTGGCAGTCATTATCTGGTGATCGGCAGACCGATCACTCAATCTGCGGAGCCTGGACGTCGACTGGAGCAGATTGCCGATCTGCTGCATGGCAGTTTTTCCAATCTTTGCTAGATTGAGAGTGCAGTCTCATCGAGACTGCAGCCGTTCAATCCAATTGGAAACCAAGGAAACCCATCATGAAACGGATTTCATGCTTGATCGCATTGTGCATAGCTTCGCTCTTGTCAGTTCATTCTCCTGCCTGGGCGCAAAGCGATCCTCGTCCGACGGAGGTCACTGAAGCGCGGACGCAGGTCGACATCAACACGGCAGACGCGGAAACGCTTGCCATGGCCCTGGAAGGTATCGGCCTGGCGAAGGCGCGCGAAATCGTGGCGTATCGTGAGCAGAATGGCGAGTTCAAGTCTGTCGAGGATCTTGAGCAGGTCAGGGGAATCGGACCTGCGACCATTGCCCGCAATCGTGATCGCATTGTGGTGAGCACCAGAGACTGACGCGACTTGATGCGTTGGCGTGGATGCAGGGCGTCTTTGGGCGCCCTGCATGTAAAGACAATCAGCTGAGCCAGCTATGCTTGAGTTCTACTTTTTTCCGTTCGTGTTCCTGTTTGCGGTAGCCGTGACGGGCGTGGTGAGAACGCACGCGATTCGCTCGCGAATGCTGGCACTTCCCTCGCATCGCAGTTCGCATGAGGTGCCCACCCCTGTGGGGGGAGGTGTCGCCATTGTGCTCGCCTATCTCATCTGCCTTGCGGCAGCCATCCTGACATTCGGGCTGCAATGGCAGCATGCCCTGCTGCTGACCATGAGCCTGCCTGTGGCCATTGCCGGATACCTTGATGATCGTAGGCAGCTTGGCGCCGGTCTTCGGCTCTCGGTTCAATTGCTGTGTGCCTTCTCCGCGGTCTACCTTGCGGAAGGGATTCCCGCTTTGCATCTGGGTGACCTGCAGATCCAGGGTGTCTGGCTCCAGTGGTTTGTGCTGCCCCTGGCGCTTGTCTGGCTATGCAACCTTTACAACTTCATGGACGGCATTGACGGGCTTGCCGGCAGTGAGGCGGCGTTCGTGTGTCTTGCTGCCGCGATCTTGCTGGTTCTGGGCAATGATCTGACGCTCGCATGGCTGTGTCTGGGGCTGTTCGCGGGAGCTTCCGGCTTTCTGGTTTGGAACTGGTCGCCCGCCCGGCTCTTCATGGGGGATGTTGGCAGCGGGTTTCTGGGGCTCACCCTGGGGCTGGTGGCATTGGTCGCCCACCATCACGGCAGCATGTCCCTCTGGTCCTGGGTGATCCTGTTGGCATCCTTCATGGTGGATGCCACGTTCACGCTGGTACGGCGACTGTTGCGACGGGAGAATGTGACTCAAGCGCACAGACAGCATGCCTATCAACACGCTGCGATGCGCCTCGCCAGTCACCGCAAGGTATGTCTGACGGTACTGAGCATCAATGTGATCTGGCTGTTACCCCTTGCTGCACTTGCAAATCTTCACCCTGAACATGGGGTATATTTCGCTGCGATGGCCATAGTACCCTTGCTCGTGCTTGCGTACCGACTTGATGCTGGCCGGGAGTCTCTATGAATTTGTACACAGTCCCATTGTCGAGGACTGTCAAGCAGATGTTGCTGATGCTGGCGGACAGCTTGATGCTGGTGCTCGCGCTGTGGCTTGCGTTTGCGTTGCTGGGATCGAATTTCTTTCTTTCCTTTCAAGAGGCCTACGTTCCTCTGGCGCTCGCCAATCTGGCCAGCGTGCTCACTTTCTACAGGATAGGACTGTACCGCGCGATCCTGCTCTACATGGGGCTGCAGTCAGTTTTCATCGTTCTGCAGGGCGTCACGATTTCCGCAGTACTCCTTGCATCCGCTTCTTTCGTCGCCGGAGTTCCCGCAGGTTATGAGATTGCCATTGTGGCCATATACTGGATGATCGCACTGCTCTTCGTCGGTGGCAGTCGATTTGTGGCGAAGGTGGCCCTGCAGAATCTGATCCAGAATTTCAGGCCCAAGGAGCCCGTCATCATTTACGGGGCCGGCAGCTCGGGAATGCAGCTGGTTGCGGCTCTGCAGAACGGCCATCAGTATCTTCCCGTCGCTTTTGTGGATGACAGCAAGGGGCTGATTGGCAGCACGGTACACGGGATTCGCGTCTACAGCCCGGGTGTGCTCAACGACCTCATCGAGAATTTCTCCGTGCGCCAGATACTTCTGGCAGTGCCGTCCGCCACGCATGCCGAGCGCAAGGAGATTCTCAATCGTCTGGAACATCTTCCGGTGCACGTGAAAACCGTTCCGGATCTCTTTGACATGGTTTCCGGCCGAGTGGGCGTGGATGAGGTCCGAGACATCGACATCGAGGATCTGCTTGGCAGAGACATCGTGCCGCCGAATCCCAAGTTGATGGGTGCATGCATCACAGGCTGCTCGGTACTGGTGACAGGCGCTGCAGGCTCCATTGGCTCGGAGCTGTGTCGTCAGATCCTCTTTCTGCGACCATCGCGATTGGTTCTTCTAGACAGTTCCGAGTATGGCCTTTACACGGTGGAAAACGAATTGCTGGAGATTCGTGCCTCGCTGGATCGTGGTGAGGACACCGAAGTTGTTGCGCTGCTGGGGAATGTCTGCAACGCGATTCTGATGGAGCACACTATGCGGCGCTTTGCAGTGCAGACCGTATACCACGTTGCAGCGTACAAGCAGGTGCCGATGGTCGAGAGCAACATCGTGGAAGGTGTTCAGAACAATATCTTCGGTACGCTCGTGTCTGCGCAGTGCGCGGAAAGGACTGGCGTGCGCAACTTCGTTCTGATCTCCACCGACAAGGCCGTTCGTCCGACGAATTTCATGGGTGCCACGAAGCGTTTTGCTGAGCAGATTCTGCAGGCACTCGCATTCAAGAACAGCGCCACCTGTTTCAGCATGGTGCGCTTCGGCAACGTGCTGGGTTCATCCGGTTCCGTTGTGCCCTTGTTTCGAAAGCAGATCAGTGCAGGAGGGCCGGTGACGGTTACCCATCCTGAAGTGACTCGCTACTTCATGACAGTTCAGGAAGCCGCTCAACTTGTGATTCAGGCCGGTGCGATGGCCACGGGTGGTGATGTGTTCGTGCTCGACATGAACGAGCCCATAAAGATCATAGACCTGGCGCGCAAGATGGTTCACCTGATGGGATACAACGTGAAGGATGAGAACTCCTATCGCGGTGACATTGCCATCGAGTACACGGGCTTGCGGCCTGGAGAGAAACTGTTCGAGGAATTGTTGATCGGTGAATCGGTCACGGGAACCGAGCACCCAAAAATTATGCGTGCGGAAGAAGACGCGCTGCCGTGGCACGAACTTGAGCAGCATCTGCAGGAGTTGCAGCTCGCCTGCAGACGTATGGATTTGTCTGCCATTAGAGCGATTCTCATGGAGGTTGTAGACGGGTTTTGCCCAAAGGAGGGCGTGAATCATTCTCTGTGGCAGGCAGAAGCGCAAGTCAGGTCAGGCAAGTTGGAGACGGCCAAGGTGACGCCACTGCACAAGAAATAGGGGCCCTGGCCTGCTCCCGTTGCACAAGGCGGCGGCATGGGCAACGGGAGTGGTGAGGAACTATTCGCGTCGAACGCTGTTGATGATCACAGGCTCCAACGGCACATTCTGATGGCCTTGTGCATTGCCTGTTGGAACGGTGGCGATGATGTCAACAACGTCCATGCCTTCGATGACTTCACCGAAAACTGCATAGCCGAATCCACGGGCTGTCTCGTCAGTGTGATCAAGGTACGCATTGTCGACCAGATTGATGAAGAACTGACTGCTCGCGCTATCCACGACCTGTGTGCGTGCCATTGCCAGCGTTCCGCGCACATTTTTCAGTTCACTGGTGGCCTCATTCTTGATGGGTTCAAAAGTTGAGGATTGCACCATGGCTGGATTGAAGCCGCCACCCTGAATCATGAAGCCCGGAATCACGCGATGGAAAATCAATCCGTTGTAGAAGTCTGCCTCAGCGTAACGAAGGAAATTGGCGACCGTGATGGGAGCCTTGTCGGCCCACAATTCAATTCGTATGTTGCCTTTGTTGGTTTCCATCACCACGATCGGGTTCGCACTTTCCGCGGCGTGCAAGAAGTTGCCGAGGCTTAGTAAAAGTGCTGCCAATAGGAATCTCATCTGCTCAAAGCTCCTGTGCTGGTTGAAAAAGACGTTCGCGAATCACTATACCGCAATGTTCAAATGGGGATAAGTGGCGCGAGATCTGCGCGTTGCACTTGCGAATCGTGGGGATATGGCTGGGATGGGGAATTTGGCTGCCCAACCTGGGCTCGAACCAGGAACCAAGTGATTAACAGTCACCTACTCTACCATTGAGCTATTGGGCAGTGATAAAGAGCGACGTCGATCGCTCTCAAAGCGTGCGTATACTAATCAGTAACCAGGGGAGGGTCAACTCCTAAGTGCTGCGCATTCGCTGTCGGCGATGTTGCTATACTGCAGCGACATATCATTTCTTGCAGAAGTGCCTCCTTCCCACTTGGATTTTCCAGACATGAGTTCCGGGTTCAAATTAGTATCCAGTTTCAAGCCTGCCGGTGATCAGAGTGCGGCGATAGAGAAACTTGTTGATGGTTTGGAAAGCGGGCTTGCTGCTCAAACGCTTCTTGGTGTGACGGGTTCAGGCAAGACATTCACCATAGCGAATGTGATTGCAAGAACGCAGCGACCTGCCCTGGTCATGGCTCCCAACAAGACACTTGCCGCCCAGCTCTACGGTGAATTCGCTGAGTTCTTTCCCGAGAATGCCGTGGAGTATTTCGTTTCCTATTACGACTACTACCAGCCAGAAGCTTACGTTCCTTCGTCGGATCTCTATATCGAAAAGGATTCATCCATCAACGAGCACATCGAACAGATGCGACTTTCGGCCACCAAGGCATTGCTGGAGCGCCCGGATGTGATTGTGGTTGCAACCGTTTCAGCAATATATGGACTGGGTGATCCGAAGTCCTATCTGCAGATGGTCCTGCATCTTGATCGTGGCGACAAGGTGGATCAGCGCGCTCTTCTGCGTAGGCTCGCCGAACTGCAGTACACCCGAAATGATGTCGAACTGCAGCGTGCCACCTACAGGGTGCGCGGCGATGTCATCGACATTTACCCGGCCGAGTCGGACAGATATGCGATACGAGTGGAGCTATTTGACGACGAGATCGAATCGCTCGCGTACTTTGACCCACTCACGGGTGCGATCGTCAAAAAGGTGCCACGTCTTACAGTGTTTCCGAAGTCTCACTATGTGACGCCTCGGCAGACCATGCTGGATGCGGTCGATCTGATCAAGCAGGAAATGCGTGAGAGGGTGCTGCAGCTGGAGAGCAACCATCAACTGGTGGAAGCTCAGCGGCTGGCGCAGCGGACACAATATGATCTCGAGATGATCGCTGAGTTGGGCTACTGCAATGGCATCGAGAACTACTCGAGATATCTTTCGGGGCGCAAGGCCGGTCAGCCGCCACCTACCCTCTACGATTATTTGCCTGCCAATGCACTGCTGATTGCAGATGAATCCCATGTCTCCATCCCGCAATTGGGCGCGATGTACAAAGGCGATCGTTCGCGAAAGGAGACACTTGTGCAATATGGCTTTCGATTGCCATCTGCGCTGGACAATAGGCCGCTGCGCTTCGAGGAGTGGGAAACGATTGTCCCGCAGATGATTTTTGTTTCTGCCACTCCCGGGCCATACGAAGAGGCACATGCCGGCCAGGTGGTGCGGCAGGTGGTTCGTCCCACGGGGCTGGTGGATCCCGAGCTCGAAGTGCGACCCGCCTCGACACAGGTAGATGACTTGCTGTCTGTGATTCGGGAAGTCATCGCCAGGCAGGAGCGAATACTTGTGACTGTCCTCACCAAGCGCATGGCCGAGGACTTGACGGATTATCTGACCGATCACGACATTCGGGTGCGATACCTGCATTCTGACATCGATACCGTCGAGCGCTCGGAGATCATCAGGGATCTCAGGTTGGGAACCTTCGATGTGTTGGTGGGGATCAACCTGCTTCGTGAAGGGCTTGATATTCCCGAGGTTTCGTGTGTTGCGATTCTGGATGCCGACAAAGAGGGCTTCCTGCGTTCGGAGCGCTCGCTCATACAGACCATCGGGCGAGCGGCGCGAAATCTGAATGGCAAGGCCATTCTGTATGCTGATCGAATCACTGGATCCATGCAGCGCGCCATTGAAGAGTCAGAAAGACGTCGAGCCGTGCAATTGGAATTCAACAAGACTCACAACATCGTGCCTGCAGGAGTCAGCAAGAAAATCACCGATGTCATGGAGGGTGCCTACTCTGAGGCGGGTGTGTCGCGCAATCGCCGACGGGCGCCGGGCGCCAGCGGATCAAGCGTGACGTCGGACGTACATGGATATGAGCAGGATGATGTCAAGGCGATAGGTCGGGAGATTGGCAGGATCGAGGCGCAGATGTACGAGCTCGCTCGCAATCTTGATTTCGAAGCGGCTGCGGCGGCAAGAGATCAGGTGGCTCGCTTGAAAAAGCGACTATTGCAGCTGGGGGGATGACAATCGACTTTCCGAAGGAGCGCCAGTGTTGGCGATGGCATCGCAACAATATGTCTGTGTTGTAGTTTTGAATTTGCCCCCCTATAATCGCGCTTCTTTTGAAGGAGCCCATTCTAGGCGCGTAGCTCAGTTGGTTAGAGCGCTACCTTGACATGGTAGAGGTCACCAGTTCGAATCTGGTCGTGCCTACCAGAATGGTCTTTTAGGTCATCAGGAATTATTGAGTCGTGCCGGAAGCAATCGCTCCGGCACGACTCTTTTCGTCATCAGGAATGCCATGCCGATAATCACTCTGCCAGATGGAAGCACTCGCGAATTCGCGGAGTCCTTGTCCGTTGCCGCAATCGCCAGCTCCATTGGAGCCGGACTTGCGCGTGCAGCGCTTGCCGGTCGTGTGGATGGCAAGCTGGTGGACACATCCTTTGTTGTCGAGAACGACTGCGAGTTGGCGATCATCACCGAGCGCGACGCTGATGGTCTTGAAGTATTGCGCCATTCCTGCGCGCACTTGATGGCCCAAGCTGTGCAGCGTCTCTTTCCGCAGGCTCAGGTCACGATTGGGCCGGTCATTGAGGATGGCTTCTTCTACGACTTCTCCTACGAACGTGCATTCACTCCCGAGGATCTGGAAAAGATCGAGGAGATGATGCGTCAAATCGTCTCGGAAAACCTGTCAGTGAAGCGCTCCGTGCTGAGCAGGGCGGAAGCCATTGCCTTGTTTGAAGAGAAGGGCGAGAAGTACAAGGTCGAAATCATCAAGGGCATCCCGGGTGATGAGCCTTTGTCCTTCTATAGCCAGGGTGAGTTCATTGATCTGTGTCGAGGGCCCCATGTTCCGGAGACGGGTCGCTTCAAGGCATTCAAGCTGACCTCTGTCGCTGGTGCCTACTGGCGTGGCGATTCCAGCAATGAAATGCTCCAGCGGATATACGGGACTGCCTGGGGTGACAAGAAGGCGCTTGAGCAATACTTGCAGCGTCTGGAAGAGGCGGAGCGTCGTGATCACCGCAAGATTGGCAAGAAGCAGTCTCTGTTTCATTTCCAGGAAGAAGCGCCAGGCATGGTCTTCTGGCACCCCAAGGGTTGGACTATCTATCAACTTATCCAGAATTACATGCAGAAACTGCAGCGTGAGAATGGCTACCTGGAAATCCGCACTCCGCAACTGGTCGACTATTCCCTGTGGGAGCGTTCTGGTCACGCTGACAAGTTTGCGGACCAGATGTTCAGCGTTGAGTCCGAAAGTCGCCTTTATGCCATCAAACCCATGAACTGCCCCTGCCATGTGCAGGTGTTCAATCAAGGTTTGAAGAGTTATCGCGACCTCCCCATGCGACTTGCTGAATTCGGCTCCTGTCATCGTTATGAACCCTCCGGAAGCATGCATGGCCTGATGCGCGTGCGCAGCTTCACTCAGGACGATGGCCACATTTTCTGCGCGGAATCCAGTATCCAGAGCGAAGTCGCCGCGTTCATGAAACTGCTCTTTGCGGTTTACAAGGACTTTGGCTTCGATGACATCATTCTTCGACTTTCAACCAGGCCGGTGAAGCGGGTAGGCAGCGAGGAACTCTGGGACAAGGCGGAGGCTGCTCTCAAGCAAGCGCTGCAGAATAACGGGATGCCATGGGAACTGCTGCCAGGTGAAGGCGCGTTCTATGGGCCAAAGATCGAGTTTTCGCTTAAGGATTGCATGGGTCGAGTTCAGCAATGTGGCACGATTCAGGTGGATTTCTCCATGCCGGAACGACTCGGTGCCCAGTTTGTTGCTGAAGATGGCAGTCGCCAGACGCCGGTCATGCTGCATCGCGCCATCCTGGGATCGTTCGAGCGTTTCATCGGTGTGTTGATCGAGCATTATGCCGGGTCCTTGCCTGTGTGGCTTGCGCCGGAGCAAGTGGTTGTCCTGAACATCACCGACAATCAGGCTGATTATTGTGAGTCCGTCAGAAAGTCTTTGAGTGACAAGGGGTTCCGCGCGGTTGCCGACTTGAGAAATGAGAAGATCGGCTTTAAAATCCGTGAGCATACCTTGAGCAGAACACCCTTCCTGCTTGTCGCTGGGGATCGTGAGGTGGAGGCAGGCAAGGTGTCGGTTCGAACCCGAAGTGGAGAAGATCTTGGCGCCATGAAGGTCGAGGAGTTCGCCACTTATCTCAGCGCCGCGATTGCGCGCTTCGGGCGCACCTACGGCAATTGAGCTAATATCGCAAGCGAGAGTCGAGGCAGTTTGATTCTGCTTTCGACATTACTGATTGTTCATTCTGGAGAGTATAAACAAGCGCCTATGAGGAGTAGTTCCAAGAAGCCCGTTATCAACGAGCACATAGATGCCAGCGAAGTCCGCCTGGTCCTGGAAAATGGAGAGCAGGCGGGAATCGTATCCATTGACGAGGCAAGGGCTGCTGCCAGCGAGGCGAAACTCGATCTGGTTCTGATCGCGCCGGAGGCGGAGCCTCCTGTTTGCAAGATCATGGACTACGGCAAGCATATTTTTGATTTGAAGAAGCAGAAGGTTGCGAACAAGAAGAAGCAACACAAGCAGACAGTCAAGGAGATCAAGTTCAGACCAGGGACGGAGGAAGGGGATTATCAGGTCAAACTACGCAACCTGATACGTTTCCTTAACGATGGAGACAAGGCCAAGGTGTCATTGCGATTCCGAGGTCGTGAGTTAGCCCATCAGCATCTTGGGCTGGAGCTGGTTCAAAGGATCGCTAAAGATCTCGAAGAATACGGCACAGTGGAACAGGAACCCAAGATGGAAGGCCGGCAGATCGTGATGATGCTGTCGCCGGCAAAAAAGAAGAAGTCATAGCAGGATCCATTGCTTCGGCCGACAGTACCCGTCAGGGATACTGCGAGTTGATGGCGCGAGGCGGTGGATTTTTTCTTGCCGTGTATTTCACAAATCAACCCTCAGCTGTCTTTCAACAATTACGTTTGAAAGACGACAAATGCGGAGTATGCAATGAGCAACAAGATCAAGACCCACCGCGGTGCGGCCAAGCGGTTCAAGCAGACCGCCGGCGGTTGGAAGCGCAAAAGCGCAAACAAGAGCCACATCCTCACCAAGATGACTACCAAGCGCAAGCGCCAGTTGAGAGGCACGTCATTGGTTCACCCCTCTGACAAGCCGTTGATCGACCGCATGCTTGGCAAGCGCTTCTAACATCATTTTTTGAGAGGAATTAAAGATGGCCCGAGTTAAGAGAGGCGTCACTGCAAGACGTCGTCACAAGAAGGTTCTTAAGCTGGCAAAAGGCTACTACGGTGCGCGCAGTCGCGTATATCGTGTTGCCAAGCAGGCGGTTATCAAGGCAGGTCAGTATGCGTATCGCGATCGCAAGACCAAGAAGCGCATGTTCCGTGCCCTTTGGATCACCCGTATCAATGCCCAGTCACGTGCCAATGGCATGACCTACAGTCAACTGATTGCTGGTTTGAAGAAAGCCAATATTCAGGTTGACCGTCGAGTCATGGCTGATCTGGCAGTCCACGACAAGGCGGCTTTCGCTGCACTGGTCAATCAGGCAAAAAACAGTCTGGCTGCGTAAGCTGGCCGAGTTGACATCATGCCAGACACTAAAACACTGGTTGAGTCGGCATTGATCGCAATCGCTGCCTCCAGTGACGAAAAGTCACTGGAGCAGCTGCGCGTCGATTTCCTTGGAAAAAAGGGCAGCCTGACCGAGTTGCTCAAGGGGCTGGGCAGGCTTGCTCCAGAAGAGCGTCCCGCAGCCGGCGAGAAGATCAATCAGGCCAAGTTTGAAATCCAGCAAGCGCTGGATGCCCGTCGAGATTTAATAGTCCGGGATGCGCTCAACAGGCAGTTGAGCAGCGAGAAAATCGATGTAACCTTGCCTGGGCGCCGACATGGCCACGGCGGGCTGCATCCCATCAGTCGAACCATCGACCGCATTCAGGCGATTTTCAGAGTCGCAGGTTATTCTGTGGCTGTTGGTCCTGAGATCGAAGACGACTACCATAACTTTGGTGCGTTGAATATTCCGGATCACCATCCGGCTCGTGCCATGCACGATACTTTCTACATCGACCCCGCCACAGTACTGCGCACGCATACGTCGCCCGTACAGGTGCGAGTGATGGAAGAGTCCAAGCCGCCTTACCGCATGATCTGTCCGGGTCGCGTATACCGCTGCGATTCCGATATCACCCATACCCCAATGTTTCATCAGGTCGAGGGGCTCTTGATAGACAGGCAGGTCAGTTTCGCCGATTTGCGCGGCACCATCGAAGAGTTTCTCCAGGCATTCTTCGAGAAGGATCTCGCCGTGCGCTTCCGTCCTTCGTATTTCCCGTTCACCGAACCGTCTGCCGAGGTGGACATGGCTTGCGTGATGTGTGATGGGAAAGGCTGTCGGGTCTGCAGCCAGACGGGCTGGCTTGAGGTCATGGGTTGCGGCATGGTCCACCCCCGAGTGCTGGAAATGTCGGGAGTGGACTCTGAGGAATTTACTGGCTTCGCCTTTGGCATGGGTGTCGAACGCTTGGCCATGTTGCGCTATGGAGTCAACGACCTGCGATTGTTCTTCGAGAATGATCTGAGATTCCTCAGACAGTTTAATTGACAGTGATGCGGTCGATTCAGGCTGCTTCATTCCTCATTTCGTTCAATTCAAAGAGAGTTCAGAATGATTTTCAGCGAACAATGGCTTCGTGAGTGGGTCAATCCGCCACTGACAACCCAGAATTTGATGGACCAGCTGACCATGGCTGGCTTGGAAATCGATGGGTGCGAGCCTGTTGCAGCTGAATTTTCAGGCGTGATTGTGGCCGAGGTTCGCCAGGTGGACGCTCATCCTGCTGCAGACAAGTTGCGCGTGTGTCAGGTATTCGATGGGGCGTCGACACTTCAGGTCGTTTGCGGTGCCAGCAATGTTCGCGCTGGAATGCGCGTGCCATTCGCCACTGTGGGAGCCAGGCTTGCCGGAAAGGCCAGTGGCGATGTGCTCACCATAAAACAGGCGAGGTTGCGCGGTGTGGAGTCCAACGGGATGCTCTGTTCTGCGCAGGAGCTTGGTATGGCCGAAAGTGCCGATGGCTTGCTGGAGCTGCCTTCAGACGCGCCGCTCGGTCGAGACATTCGTGATTACCTGCAATTGGACGATGTCAGTCTCGAACTGGATCTGACGCCTAATCGTGGCGACTGTCTGGGCATGGTAGGGATTGCTCGCGAGATCGCCGCCTTGAACGGACTCGTGGTCAATCAACCCGTCATCGATGCCGTGCCGGCGACTGTCTCTGATTCGTTTCCAGTCAGGATCGAGGCCGCCGCCCAGTGTCCCCGTTATCTCGGGCGCGTTATCAAGGGTGTGAATCCTGCTGCGCAGACGCCGTTGTGGATGGCGGAGAAGCTGCGCCGCAGTGGCTTGCGTTGCATTGATGCCGTGGTGGATGTTACCAACTACGTGCTCCTTGAACTTGGCCAACCCATGCATGCTTTCGATCTTGCGAGCCTGAACAAGAGCGTCTGTGTCCGTCCGGCTCGTGAAGACGAAAAACTGGTTCTGCTGGATGGCAAGGAAATCACGCTGAGTACCGATGTGCTTGTCATCGCGGATGAGGACAGGGTGCTGGCGATGGCTGGTGTGATGGGTGGCTTGGAGTCTGGTGTCGGCCCTCAGACGCGTGATGTTTTCCTGGAGTGTGCCTTTTTCTCGCCGCTTGCGCTTGCCGGCAGAGCCCGGAGGTATGGCTTGCATACTGATGCCTCTCATCGCTACGAGCGTGGAGTGGATTTCGAGGTACAGGCACGTGCCATGGAGCGTGCAACGGCCTTGCTGCTGCAGATTGCCGGCGGACAGGCCGGGCCCGTCATGGAGTCGCTGGGTGAGTTGCCGCAAGTGCCAGTCGTGACGCTGAAGTTTGCCAAGCTTGCTCGAGTGCTAGGCATTCAAATTGCACCTGAGCAGGTATGCGCAATACTCCAGCGTCTGGGGATATCAATACTGGAGCAGAATGAACATGGGATCACTGCCAGCATTCCCAGCTTCCGCTTCGACTTGAGTCTCGACGTGGACTTGATCGAAGAGATTGCCCGGCTGCATGGGTACAACAATCTTCCCAAGACCAGGGCTCGCAGTCCGATGGCACTTGGCAGCAGTACCGAAACTCGCAGTGAGCCCGGAAGACTGAAGGACCGCCTGACATCACTCGGTTATCAGGAGGTCATCACCTACAGCTTTGTGGATCCTGACCTGCAGGACAGGATCATTCCTTCCGAAAGCGCAATCGCTTTACAGAATCCCATATCGGCCGATATGTCGGTTATGCGCCTGTCCTTGTGGCCAGGGCTGCTCAAAACCCTTATCTACAATACAAACAGGCAGCAGGAGCGAGTTCGCATATTTGAGATCGGGCAGATTTTCCTGCGCATCGATGGCAACACCGTGCAGCCTCCGAAAATCGGCGGTCTGATCTTTGGCAAAGTGCAGCCAGAGTTGTGGTCCAGCGATGGTCGGGATTGTGACTACTTTGATCTGAAAGGCGATGTGGAGTCCATTCTGGATCTGTCTCCCGGGATCGGGCCTGTGTCGTTTGCGCCAGAAATGCATCCAGCGCTGCATCCTGGCCAGTCGGCTGGGATTCATGTCAATGGCAGGAGAATCGGCCTTATGGGGGCTTTGAGTCCTCAACTGCAACGCGAGTTTGGCTTTAACAAGAAGATTTATCTCTTTGAATTAGATATGGATTCAGTGCTGGATTCCAAAGTTCCGAGAATGCGTGAGTTGTCCCGATTCCCCGAAGTAGGGCGCGACTTGGCGGTGGTGATTGGGGTTGATGTATCCAGTGAACAGATTGCCGCCTGCATTCGAGACATCGCGGGTCCCCTCTTGGTGGATCTGCGAATATTCGATGTATATCAAGGTGATGCAATTGAGAAAAACAAAAAAAGCATTGCCCTGGGCTTGACCTTGCAGCATCCTTCGCGCACTCTAGGCGACGAAGACATAAATGGAATAATTGACAGTTGTGTCAAAGAGCTACAAGCAAAATTTAATGCAAAGTTAAGGAATTAACTATGGCAGATGGGGCATTAACCAAAGCGGAGTTGGCAGAGCGTCTGTTTGAGGAGCTCGGCTTGAACAAACGCGAAGCCAAAGAGCTGGTTGAGCAATTCTTCGAGGAAGTCCGCTTGTCGCTGGAGTCCAATGAGCAGGTCAAGATTTCCGGTTTTGGCAACTTTGACCTTCGAGACAAGAAGCAGCGCCCTGGTCGCAATCCAAAGACCGGCGAGGAAATCCCCATCAAGGCCAGACGGGTAGTGACATTCAGGCCTGGTCAAAAGCTTAAAGCAAGAGTGGAAAGTTATGCTGGAACCAAGCAATAACGATGAGTTGCCACCAATTCCTCCCAAGCGCTACTTCACCATTGGCGAAGTAGGGGAGCTTTGTGCAGTCAAGCCGCACGTGCTGCGCTATTGGGAGCAAGAGTTCCCGCAGTTGAAGCCAGTGAAGCGTCGCGGAAATCGTCGCTATTATCAGCGTCAGGATGTAGTGCTGATTCGTCAGATCAAATCATTGCTTTACGATCAGGGATTCACGATTGGTGGTGCGCGACAGCGCATGAACGGTAGTGGAGCCAACGTCACCGAGGAATCAAGCAAGACAAGTCTCGATTCAAAGGTGTTCAGTGCCTTGATCAAAGACTTGGAAGAAGTGATAGCACAATTGTGAAAATGAGGTAGAATTGCCGCCGCTTCAAAGAGGTGGCAGTTCCTTCCAGTGAGAATTCACGCTGAAAGACGCACTAGGCGACATCCTGCAAGCACAGGATTTACTCCAGATACACTTCAGAAGACATCGTTCAAATTCACGATTTCGGGGCATAGCGCAGCCTGGTAGCGCACCACACTGGGGGTGTGGGGGTCGTAGGTTCAAATCCTGCTGTCCCGACCAATAAAAAAGGGCGTCCCAATGGACGCCCTTTTCTTTTTCGGCAATACGTTGTCTGTTACTGACGAACGTAACGCTTGATCCCGCCCACGGGGCCTACTTCTGCACCGTAGATCACGCCATTGGCATCAGCAACCACACCCTCTGCGGTGCAGGTACCAGTGCAATCCGGGTTCGGATCTGGAATGAACGCAGTCAGTTCGCCGGTAATCGCACTTCCAATGCGGATGCCGCGCAGCCATGCGCCGTGTTCCGGATTTACAGAGCCAGACTCCGAGTCCGCTGCGTAAAGAATGTCGTTCTTGTCAATGTACAATCCGCTATTGCGGCTGAATTGATACCAGGTATCCAAACGATTTCCGTCCTGGTCGAAGATCACAACCCGGTTATTGCCGCGGTCTGCCACGAAGAGCCGGCCTTGGGAATCCATGGCGAGAGAGTGCGGCTGCTGGAACTGATCTGGTCCTGTGCCGAGCGAACCCCACGCCTTGATGAACTGTCCCTGACTGTTGAACTTCAGAACGCGCGCAGTTGAACCTGCAGCGTTGGAATGGCCTTCGCCAATGAAAATGTCGCCGTTTGGCGCGACGTAAACATCGTTCGGCTGGAACAGATAGCCAGGCTCACGGGCGCCACCAGGCTCACCGATTCTCATGAGCAATTCGCCTTGCGGGCTGAATTTCAGCACCTGATGGCCTTTGAGTTCGCCGGATACAGAACCATCCTGAGCTCGATTGTCTCGGCCATCAGTAACCCAGACATTACCTTCGAAATCAACATGGATTCCGTGCGGCCACATGACGAGACCTGCGCCGAAGCTGGTAACCATGTTGCCGTTGGCGTCAAACTTGAAAATCGAGTCGAGGTTAGTAGTTGCACAAGGGCCCACGTTGCCGCCGCAGCGCTCTGCAACCCAGATGCTGGTGCCGTCTATGTCGACGTCCACAGCACTTGTTGAACCCCAGGTTCTGCCAGCGGGCATCTTGGCCCAGCCTTCGATGGTCTGATAGGGGTTGGGCAGATTGTTGGTTGGCTCCATATCGGGTTGCGCCATGCTCAGCATGGGAATGACAGCAACTGCTGCTGTCAATGACATCAGGGCAGTTTTGATACTTTTCTTGTAGTTGGACACGGCGGAGGACTCTCCCTAGGATTGCTAAATGGATCGACAGAATAAAGCACCTGTTTTGGTAATTCAATCAGGCAGATGCGTCGACTGCAGACGTGTTGCTGGTGCAAGAATTTCGTTGCTTCATGCCTGCAAGACACTGTAGTTTCGCAGTCGCAAGCACAATTCCGGCTGTCATGAGATAAGGCTGCATAGCGGAATTTTGACAGGAGTCATCGTAGTCACATGTCTGATCTCGAAAATATCAAGATTGTTGCGCGCCGGTTCGCCGAAGCCAGGGATTGGGAGCAGTTTCATTCGCCCAAGAATCTCGCCATGGCGCTGAGTGTCGAGGCGGCCGAGTTGCTGGAGATTTTCCAGTGGCTCACCGAGCAGCAGTCGGAACGGTTGAGTGAAGAGACGCGTGCGCGCGTCCTTGACGAGATCGCCGACGTACAGGTCTACCTGGTGCGCCTCGCAGATCGTCTGCAAGTGGACATCGCCGCCGCGGTCGCGCAGAAGATGGAAAAGAACGAGGCGAAGTATCCCGTCGACCTGGTGCGCGGCAGTGCTCGCAAGTATTCGGAATACTGACGTGTCTGCAGTGGATTCCAGATGCAGCTCATGCCTGGTTGCGGTGTATGGAACGCTTCGGCGTGGCTATGCCAATGCGCATTTTCTTGCAAATGCGTCCTTCCTCGGAACGGACCTGTCGCACGCCATTGTGCTGTATGACCTCGGTGAATATCCCGGCGCGAAATCTGCAGCTTCAGATGGCATCGAGGTCGAGGTCTATCGGATTGACAGTCAGACTCTGCAGGCGCTCGATCAACTGGAGGAATTTGATCCTGACAATCCAGCAAGCAGTCTGTATGTCCGACGACAACTGCAGACGGCCTTCGGGGTTGCATGGGTATACCTGTATCAAGGAACGGTCAGGGGGCGTCGCCCCGTCCGGGCGGGACGCTGGATTGCACATCCCGCTCCTGCTGCGATGGCTGAGCAGCGCTGACGGGAGGGAATAGTCTTGGTGAGCACGTCTGAAGCATTGATCGACCTTCGCAGTGATACTGTCACGCAGCCTTGTGAAGGCATGCGACAAGCCATGCAAGAGGCGCGCCTCGGGGATGATGTCTATGGCGAAGATCCGACTGTGCGCGAGCTCGAAGAGACCTTGGCCGAAATGACAGGGAAGGAGGCAGGACTCTTTCTGCCCACCGGCACACAGTCGAATCTGTGCGCCTTGTTGGCGCACTGCGAGCGTGGTGACGAGTACATCGCAGGGCAATCGGCACACATCTATCGCTATGAAGGAGGCGGTGGTGCGGTACTGGGCGGCGTTCAGCCGCAACCCGTCGAGAACAGCCACGACGGTTCCTTGGATCTGGACCTTGTCGCCGACGTGATCAAGCCGCTGGACTTCCATTTCGCCCGCACGAGGCTGCTGTGCCTGGAAAACACGATGCAGGGCAGGGTGCTGCCACTGTCCTATCTGCAGTCCTTGGTGCCGTTCGCGCAGGAGCACGGCCTGCAATTGCATCTGGATGGCGCGCGCATATTCAATGCAGCGATTGCCTGCGGTGCGAACCTTCAAGCTCTTTCTTACGTATTTGATTCAGTTTCAATTTGCCTGTCCAAGGGGCTTGGCGCGCCCGCAGGCTCGGTCCTTGTCGGGAATGCGTCCGTCATCGCAAGGGCACGACGCTGGCGAAAGATGCTCGGAGGCGGGATGCGGCAGTCGGGCGTCCTGGCTGCGGCCGGGCTGTATGCGTTGAAGCACAACATTCATCGACTGGCCGAGGATCATGCCAGGGCGAGCAGACTGGCTGAAGGACTGCGCGCTCTCGGGCTCCAGGTAGAGCCTGTTCAGACGAACATGGTCTATGTGGATTGCAGTGCCTTTGATCCATCACGGTTGAGCAAGCGATTGCTGGAGCAGGGAATCAAGGTCAATGCTGCGAAAAGGTTGCGGCTGGTGACACACCTCGACATTGATGACGAGGCCGAGGGAAAAGTGCTGCAGGCATTTAAGCACAGTATTTGATCAAGCTGCATCTAGGGGTATATGATTAATAAAATCAGGCGGTTGTATTCAAATTTTGAGTAAATTTCGCATGTTGGACAATGTGAAACCCCGACAAGGTGCAGCAAGGTATGGACACTCTGAAAGCTGAAAAATTCTTCAAGGCCGGCGAGATCATCATGGCCCAAGGAGATGCAGGGACATGCGCCTATTTCATCCAGGAAGGGCGTGTCGGGATAGTCGTCGAAAAGGACGATGGCAAGGTGCTCGACATGGGCACACGGGGGCCTGGCAGCATCATCGGCGAGATGGCGATAGTCGACAATCAACCACGCAGTGCCACCATACGCTCGCTGGAAAACTGCCGTTTGCTGGAAATCACCAAGGATGATTTCGCACGCAGTGTGCGCGGTGCCAACCCCATCGTTCGCCTGATCGCTCAGGTTATCCTGATGCGTTACCGCGATATCCTGAGGCGCTCGCAGATGCTTTCCCATGAGGCTGCCGGCGCGCAGTCTCCGGAGTTGCAGGAAAAGGAGTATGCCGAACAGATAAACGTCGTGCAGGCCATCAAGATGGCCAATGAATTCAAGGTGGCGATCGCCACGGGACAGCTTCGCCTGCATTACCAGCCCATCATCTCGATCGCCAGTGGACGTGTTCTGGGCTTCGAGGCCTTGATGCGCTGGCAGCATCCGGAGCGTGGGCTCATCCCGCCAGATCTTTTCATTCCGATGGCGGAGGACAGCGGGCTCATCATTGAGGCAAGCCGGTGGGCGGTGCGGGAGGTGTGTCAACTCATCAAGCGTCTTGACAAGCTTCGCCCTGATCTCGACAGCGTTTATTTCAGCGTCAACATGTCGGCCACTGACTTCGACGATCAGGGATTTCTGGAGTCCTTCAATGGCATTCTCGATGAAACCCGCACCAGTGCCAGTCGGCTGAATCTCGAGATCACAGAACGGCTTCTGCTCAAACAGCCGAAGAACGTCAAGGAGACCCTGGATCGTTGTCGCGACCTGGGTATCAGTGTGGTAATCGACGACTTCGGCATTGGCTATTCCTCCCTGTCCTACCTGCATCAGTATCCCATCGATGCTCTCAAGATCGACAAGAGCTTCATTCACATGATGCGGCGCGACGCCAAGGTTCTGGGGCTTGTGAAGTCGATCCTGTCCCTGCGGGACAATCTGGCCATCCGAATCATTGCCGAAGGCGTGGAGGAAGCCGAGGAGGCTGCACTGCTCGCCAGCCTGAATTGTGATGTTGCCCAGGGGTACTACTTCTCCAGACCGGTAGCCGAAGAGCACCTCTACTCTTTGCTGGCACAGCGCAATCCGCTGCAAGTCTGAGCTCACGGCCAGCATTTCCCTTCCCGTGGTGATTTGACCTTTTCTCAAAAGTGTGTAGGCTTCGAGACACCTAGACGTTAGCCAAACAGCGTGCGACTGCAAGTTGCATGTCGTCGCATGCCTCCCGACAACTTAAAACAATATCGGAGAAACATGTCAGTGAATCCACGACTCACACGCAGGCGTTTCATAAAGGGAGTGATCTACTCCGGCGCCGCCGCCATGTCTGGCGCCGGTGTGTACCTCGCCAATGCCCAGTCAAGACCGGCCGCTGCGGTCGAACGACTGATTTCCATCAACGTCAATGGACGTACCCGCCGTGTCGACGTATTGCCCCAGGAGACACTGGCTCACACCCTTCGCTACAAGCTTGAACTGACCGGCACCAAACTGGGCTGCAACCGCGGCGAATGTGGTGCCTGCACCGTTCTCGTGGACGATGTGACGCACTACGCCTGTTCCATGCTGACACACAGTGTGAAGCAGCGTTCAGTCACCACCATCGAAGGGCTGCAGTCGGCGGATGGGCAGCTGCACGTCGTGCAGCAGGCCTTTCTCGACGAGCTCGGACCGCAGTGCGGCTTCTGCACGCCTGGTCAGGTTCTCGCCACGGTGGCGCTCCTCAAGTCGAATCCAAGACCCACCCGCGATCAGGCCCGCGATGCACTCGCCGGCAATCTTTGTCGCTGCGGTGCCTATGATCACTACTTGAATGGCGTCATGCGCGCCTCGGGGCAACTGTCATGAGCTATATGCATATCGGCAAGGATTTCACGCCGCCTTGTGCGCAAGGCAAGATCACCGGCGCAGCTCGCTACGCTGAAGATTTCAGAAGGGAGGGCATGGTGTTTGCCCGACTGCTGACGAGCCCGGTTCCCAGTGGCATGGTGCGCGACATCGATGTTTCCGAAGCTCTGCGCATGGATGGTGTTGTTGGCATACTCACGGCGGAGGATCTCCCCGCTGCGCCCAGACCTGGAGTGCCTGCGCTTTCAAACGAATTGACCTATGTGGGACAGCCGATTCTCGCGATTGCCGCCATCAGCGAACAGATTGCCGAGAACGCACTCGAGCGTGTGCGCATGAATATCGAGCGTCGCCCGTTTGTGGTCGACCCCTTGGATAGCCTTGTGGAAGGCGGACCGAATGCCTATCCGGAAGGCAATGTCATGATGCGTGGCGAGAACGGCATGGAACTGCGCTCGCTCAAATGGACGCGTCAGGCGGTAGAGGACTTCCGTGCGGGCCGCGAACCTGCGGCGGAGTTCACCACTGAATGGTCCTACGGCGATCTGGAAGCGGGCTTCGCCGAATCCACGGTGATAGTCGAAGAGCCCTTCGTGACAGCAGGGTATCCGCACCACTCCCTGGAGCCGCGCACTTGCATGGCCTACTGGGAGAACGGTCGCTGCTACTTCCACGGCTCGCTGCAGAGCCAGAGCGCGGCCAACGCCCCGCTCTCGCGCATGCTGGGCATCGAACTGGACCAGCTGGTCTTCATCAATGAAACGACCGGTGGCGGATTCGGTTCCCGCATCGGGCCGTATCCGTTCATGTCGATTGCCGGCTATCTGTCGCGCAAGGTCAACCGACCCGTTCAGGTTCGCATCACGCGCGAAGAGGAATTCTTCATCGGCTCCGCACGCTCCGGCATGCAAGGCTGGATCAAGGTGGGTGTCAAGCCTGACGGCAAGGTGGCAGCGGTGGATGTCATCATCGTCAACGACGGTGGCTCCAGTGGCTCCGGCAGTGGCTCCTCTTCAGCAGGTGCCATCTCCGTGTCCTACCAGCCCACGGCCATGCGCTTCCGCGGTGCCTCGGTCTTCACCAACACCACGCCGCGAGGAGCCCAGCGTGGTCCGGGTCAGAACGAGATGCATGCGATCCTCGCCCCGGTCATGGACAAGGCAGCGCGCCAGCTCGGCATGGATCGTGTGGAATTCCGCCGCATCAATGCGCCTGATCACAATTCGCTGGTCGAAGCGAATCAGGGTCCCGTGACCAGCGCCTATATGCGCGAAGCAATCGACATGGGCGCGCAGATGTTCGACTGGCAAGCCAAGATCAACCAGCCGCGACGCAATGGCAGCAAGGTGATCGGGATTGGCGTTGGTGAGGGTTACCACGCGGCCGGCAACAACGGCTTTGACGGTATTGTACGCATCGGCCCGGACGGCAAGGTCTATCTGCATACCGGTGTCGGCAACCTTGGCACCTACTCGTATGCCGCCACCGTGCGAGCTGCGGCGGAAGTGCTGCAGTGCAGCTGGGAGAACTGCGAGATCGTGCGCGGCAACAGCGATCTAGGTCTGCCCCACAGCTCCGGCCAGGGCGGCAGCAATACCATCTTCACGCATACGCGCACCAACTACGTCGCTGCGATGGACGCAGTGGCAAAGATGAAGGAGATCGCTGCAGCTGAGCTGGGAGGCTCGCCGGACGATTTCAGCATCGATGGCACTCGCGTCTTCAAGACAGCCACGCCTGCAGAGGGGTTGACCTATGCCGAGGCGGCGCAGCGCGCCATCGCGCTGGGTGGCAAGTTCAGCGGTGCGGAATATCCCGAGGACATCAATGATCTGACAAAACTGGCCGTGCAGAAGATTGCCGGCACAGGACTGGTCGGCGTGGCCAAGGACAATCTCGAGAAGAACGGCACCGCTCCCGGGCTGGCAATCGCCTTCGCGGAAGTGGAGTTGGATCTGGACACCGGGAAGTATGAAATTCGTGACTACACCGCTGTGGCGGAGTGCGGCACCGTGGTTCATCCCAAGGGCTTGTCGCATGGCATGAACGGCGGTGGGGTGTGGGGCTTCGGCATGGCAGGCTTCGAACGCCATGTTTACGACCCGCAGAATGGTCTGCCTGCGAATGTCGGCCTTTACCAGAGCAAGCCTCCTACATTCCTGGATGTGCCCAGGGCCATGCATACGGCAGCCGTGAATCTGCCCGATCCGCAGAGCCCCTTCGGCGCCCGGGGTATTGGGGAGCCTGCCATGGGGTGTGCCGCGGCAGCGATCATGAGCGCACTGACTGATGCCCTGGATGGTCACCTGTTCAATCGAACGCCGGTGACTCCAGACATGATCATCGAGCATGTAGCGCAGAACACCTATAACAACAAGTCACTGAAAATAAACACTTTCTGAGGTTACTATGCCATCACATGACGTCATGCCCGATATCGAACTCTACCAGCCTGTGCAGGTAGAGGATGCGCTTGATCTGGCCTCTCGACTCGCGGAGAGAGGCTGGTTGCTCGGCGGCGGCCAGGATACCTATGGCTGGTTGAAGGATCGCAACAAGTCGCCCGAGGCGATGATCGACCTCAATGGAATCGAGGCCCTGCGCGGCATTCGCGAAACAGCTTCGGGGCTGGAAATTGGCGCCCTGACGACACTGACGGAGGTTGCCACCAATCCGCTGATCCAGGCCAGCTACTCCCTGCTGTCTGACGCCGCTGTCAAGGTGGCCAGCCCGCAGATCCGCAACGTGGGAACAGTCGGCGGGAACCTGGTACAGGATGTCCGCTGCTGGTACTACCGTCGCGGGCTGTCCTGCTACCGCGCCGGAGGCAATCTCTGCTACGCCGATACACCCCAGGGGATGAATCGGGAGCACGCCATCTTCGGTGCCAGTCGCTGCGTGGCGGTGACGCCGTCCGACACTGCCCCGGCTCTGGTTGCCCTGGATGCGTCCATGGTGATTCGCAGCACCTCCGGCGAGCGCGTGGTGCCAGCGGCTGATTTCTTCGTGGGTCCCAACGTCGATATCCGCCACACCACCGTCCTGCAGCCAGGTGAGATCCTCACTGCTGTCCGAATTCCCAATACCTGGGCGAATGCCACCTTCTATTTCGAAAAAGTGGCGGATCGCAATGTCTGGGACTTTGCGCTGGTGAGCATTGCGGTCGCCATGCGTGAGTCTGGCGGTGTCATTCAGGACTCTCGCTTTGTGGCAGGTGCCGTGCAGTGCACGCCGCGACGACTCGAGGCCGTGGAAGCTGCCGTTCGAGGCAAGGCGCGTGGTGAAGCCACAGCCATGTCCATCGGCACGCTGGCCAGCAATGGCGCAGAGCCCCTGACGCACAATGGCTTCAAGATGCACCTGGTGGACAATCTCGCCAAGCGCGCCTTGCTGGCCTGATCAGAATGAAAAGCCCTCCAGAGAGTCCTGCCGCTCTCTGGAGGGCTTTTTCGTTGGTTCAACCCAGCCTTTGCTGTCATTTGACGAGCCCGATCCATGAGCGATGACTTCGCACTCGCGCAGATGCTTGCCGACAGTTGGCCAGGGAATCTTGCCGAGTACCTGCTTACCAGCGTTCCCGGCATGCCGCCCATTCTCCAGACCATTCACTTGCTGAGCGTATGCGCGATCATGGCCTCGGCGGTGTTTGTCAGCCTCCGAATTCTGGGGCTGGCAGTCCCATCACAGGAGGTGCCTGAGATGGTGCGGCGCCTGCAGGCCTGGAACTGGACTGGAGTGGCAGGTGCCTTCGTCTCTGGTATCTGGTTCGTGATTGCCAGGCCGGATCGCTACTTCGACAATCCGGTGTTCCAGATCAAGTTCATCGTGCTGCTCATCGCCATTTTTCTCACCCTGGCGCTTTACCGTGCAGGCAACCGGGTTCTTGCCATCGATTCATCCAGTTCAGCGCATCGCCTGCTATGTCGCGTCCTCGCCGTGCTGGTTCTGCTGCTATGGGTCACCGTGTTGCTGGCTGGTCGCTGGATTGCCTATGCCGAGTACTTGTTCTGGTAATCAAGGGAGACTGACGTGAGTGACTTCTGGTTGCAGCTTGAGTACTTGCCGCTCTCGGCAGAGATCGGCGCCACCGCTTGGTTCCCATTCATGGAATCCATGCATGTCCTGAGCATGTGTATTTTGCTGGGGGCAATAGTGATGGTGGATCTGCGTGTCCTCGGTTGCGCCGCCATGCGTTACCCCGTGCACGTCATCGTCCGCGAGCTTGTTCCGTGGGCCGCCTGGTCTTTTGTGTTCGCCAATGTCACTGGACTGGCGATGTTCATCACACGTGCCAGTGCACACGTGCAGAATCCAGCCTTCCAGATCAAGTTGGGGCTCTTGCTGCTCGCCGGCTTGAATGTGGCGTTCTTTCATTTTCGTGCATTCCCGGCCATGCTGCGATGTGCTTCGGGTGAAGCGATGCCTTCGCTTGCGCGCTTCACCGCCGGGCTTTCACTGTTGCTGTGGTGTGCCATCATTCTGGCCGGTCGCTGGGTAGGTCATGTCGTCTGAGTTCAATGAAGTACCGAGGGTGAGTTCGCCTTGGTTGGAACGTTTCCTCGCGGATCCGGAGTCACGCACCTACTCGCGTCAGGTCTCTGGCTTTCTTCATTCGCTGGTGACTCCAACGCGCGTGGCAGACCCTCAACTGTTGGCCTTTTCCGCTGATCTGGCGCTGCAACTTGGATTCCCGGAATGCTATTGCCGCAGTGACGCGTTTCTGCAGTGCATGGCCGGCAATCAGCTTCTAGCCGGCAGCATTCCCTATGCCACCAGGTATGGCGGGCATCAATTCGGCCAGTGGGCAGGACAGCTTGGCGATGGAAGAGCCATCAATATTGGTGAAGTGATTGATCTGAATGGCCAGTCGCAGTGTCTGCAGCTCAAGGGTGCCGGACCTACTCCTTACTCGCGTGGCGCTGACGGGCGGGCGGTCTTGCGCTCTTCCGTGCGCGAATTTCTCTGCAGTGAGGCGATGCACTTTCTAGGAGTTCCCACGACACGCGCCCTGAGTCTGGTTGGGACCGGCGATTCGGTTCTGCGCGACATGTTCTATGACGGCAATCCCGCGGAAGAACCCGGCGCAATCGTGTGCCGCGTGGCACCTTCATTCACTCGCTTCGGACATTTCCAGCTGTGTGCGATGAGAGGCGAATTGCAGTTGTTGCGCGACTTGATCGACTTCACGATTGCGGTGGACTTTCCCGAGTTGCAGGCGTGTCACCAGGACAGGGACTCGCGCTACGCGCACTGGTTTGCGGAAGTCTGCAACCGAACTCGTGTGATGCTGCTTGGATGGATGCGCACTGGCTTCGTCCACGGTGTACTGAACACGGACAATATGTCGATCATCGGTCAGACCATCGATTACGGCCCGTATGGCTGGCTCGACAATTTCGATCCCCAGTGGACACCCAACACTACGGATGCAGGTATGCGCCGCTACAGTTTCGGTCAGCAGCCGGCCGTGGTGCAATGGAACTTGTATCAGCTCGCCAATGCCTTGCTTCCCGTCACGGGCAACCGGGAGTTCATGGAGGCCGAATTGACTCGATTTGCGACCCTGCATGAACGCGACTGGCGTGACATGATGCTGGCCAAGGCGGGATTGCAGCCGGGAGCTGAACAAGAGGATGACGCCGTTCTGGATGGCATGATGCAATTGCTGGCGGCGCAGGAAACCGATTACACGCTGTTTTTCCGTCGTCTGGCGGACTTCGATCATCGTCGGCAGGAACTGCAGCTCGCGGATATCGTGAGCGATGCCATCTACGATCAGGAGTCTTACGACGATATACAGCGGCAGCGTATCAATGCCTGGGCTCTGGTCTATGCTGCACGACTGGAGCAGCAGGGTTCTGACTGGGCGCAACGCAGGGCGCGCATGAATGCGATCAATCCCTGCTTTGTGTTGCGCAATTATCTGACACAACAAGCAGCGGAACAGGCAGCGCAGGGAGATCTTCAATTGCTGTGCGATCTGCAGCTTGCCTTGCAACGCCCCTATGAAGAGTTGCCCGGTCTTCGATCCCTGTACGCAAGAAGGCCGGACTGGGCGCGCCACAAGGCGGGTTGTTCGATGCTTTCCTGCAGCTCCTGAACTGGCGTTGCACCTCAGCTGGATGACAGGGGAAGGTCCAGTATCTGCAGAGTCGCCTTGGATACGCGTGCATCGCTCCCATCTTCCTGATGATTGCGCAATTCCAGGGCTGCCTTCTGCTCGACAAGCTCGCAGGGCAGGATCGCCAGCAATTCATACTGGCCCGTCTCTGTCATGGCCACACTGATGATTTCTCCGACGCTTTCATTGCCCGCCATGATCATCGAGTCGCTTGCGGCGCGAATGCCCTTGACCGTGGCCCGGTACAGTCGTTTCTTGGCGGGTGCGCGGTAATGCATACGGGCCACGATCTCCTGACCCGGGAAACAGCCTTTCTTGAAATCAATGACGCCCGTGAGGTCGTAGTTCAGCAGCTGCGGCGTGTAGGTATCCTGCGTGTCGGCATTGATGTGTACGCTGCCTTGGCGAATGTCCGCGAGCTCCCATTCTTCCAGATCATCCGTGATCCCCTGATCCTCCAGCTGGTCACGAAGGTCATCGTTGTCAGTGCTGATCAGTATTTCATAGCGCGCCTGTGCATCAGGCAAACGGATGAGCAGGCAGTCCTGCTGGCAGACAACGCCATCGGCTTTCTCAGGAACAGCATGGAAAATCGATTGCAGCGTCTGCGTCGCACCTGAGCCATAAGCGCCGAAACGCTCCCAGGATGATGTCTCGATCTTGATGGCTGCCTTGGAAAAGACGATGTATTTCTCGAGGGTTTTCTTCAGAGCGAAGCCCATGCCACGTGTTGTGAGCAGGAAATAGGATGAGCCGTTGAGGAGGACGCGCATGTCGGCAATCACTCTGCCGTTGATATCGCAGTAGGCCCCGCGCACGCTCTGTGTGGACGAGACCTTGTCAATATCGCATGTGAGCTGCCCCTGCAGAAACTTGGCAGCTTCGTCCCCCGAAACGGCAAGCAGGTCGAAGTTGTTCAGGTCAGTCAGCGTAGTGGCCATGTGCGGTGCCCGGTCGAGTTGGCGGTTTTGAGTTATCATGAAGTGCAAGGTCACACACTTCAGGTCGATACATGTTAACAGATATTGAGTACAAGAAACTTACCTGGCACAGCCGTCGCGGCATGCGCGAACTGGATCTGTTGCTGTTGCCCTTCGTAGAGCTGGCGTTGCCCAAGTTGCCTGAAGAGCAGCAACGCCTGTACCAGCGACTGCTGGACGAGGAAGATCAGGATTTGTTTTCCTGGCTGGTGCAGAGGGAGCCCGTGCCCGATGCCCGCTTGCAGAGTCTGGTGGACCTGATACGGGCGCGTCCCCATGTCCTTCCGAATTGATCTGCACCCCTCCCGTGTATTGCTGCGCTTGCAGGGGGTGCAGCTGGCCTTGGCGCTGGCTGCCTGTCTCCATCTGGTTCATGCCTCTGCGTTCGCACTGCTCCTCTGCCTGCCGCTGCTTCTTGCTGTCCGGAAGTTGGTAAAGCCGCAGCCAGGCCCGCGCGCGCTGGTCCTGATGGCGGATGAGTGGTATCTGGTGTACGAACAGGACGTGTGCAGGGCTGAACTTCAGCAATACTTCCACTGCACGGAGCACTTGCTGATTCTGCATTTCAGGATCCGCGACGCAGTACAGGACGTGATGCGGACAGAACAGGTTCTGGTGTTGCCGGACAGTGCAGACTGCAAGGCACGTCGCGCTCTGCGAGCCTTGCTGTGCTGGTACCGGTTTGCGCCCCTTGTCGTGGCCGATTGAGAAGAGGTGCGGCCCTCACGCCCCGACGATGGCGTTGACGGGCGTCAGCACGGTGTCTTGTGCCTGCGCCAGTGTGTCTGGATAGTCCACCGAGTAATGCAGTCCACGACTTTCCTTGCGAGCGATGGCGCTGTCCACGATCAGTCGGGAGACAAGCACCAGGTTGCGCAGTTCCAGCAGATCCTTGCTGACAATGTAATGCTTGTAATAGTCGGCCGTCTCTTGCTCCAGCAGTTGAATGCGTCGGCGCGCGCGCTGAAGGCGCTCGTTCTTGCGCACTATCCCCACATAGGCCCACATGAATCTGCGCAATTCGTCCCAGTTGTGCGCCACGATGATTTCTTCGGCTGATCGGGTGACCTTGCTGTCATCCCAGGCTGGAATGTGTTCCGCGAGTGGTGTGCTGGCAAACTTCTCGCGAATGTCCTCACTGGCACTGAAGGCAAGCACGAAGCACTCAAGCAGGGAATTGCTGGCCATGCGATTGGCTCCGTGCAGTCCGGTGAAACTCGTCTCGCCGATGGCATACAGATTGGGAAGATCCGTGCGACTGTGCTTGTCGACGACCACGCCACCGCAGGTGTAATGCGCTGCAGGCACGACGGGAATTCGATCGCGGGCGATATCAATGCCGAACTTGAGGCAGTTGGAATAAATGGTCGGGAAATGTTCCTTGATGAAATCGGCCGGTTTGTGGGTGATGTTCAGGAAGACGCAGTCGCAGCCCAGCCGCTTCATTTCATGGTCGATGGCCCTTGCCACGATATCGCGCGGTGCGAGTTCGCCGCGCTCATCGAAGCGAGTCATGAAGCGGGTGCCGTCCGGCAGTTCCAGCCACGCACCTTCGCCACGCAGTGCCTCCGTGATCAGGAATGACTTGGCGTGTGGATGATAGAGGCAGGTGGGATGAAATTGATTGAATTCCATGTTGGCGACCCGGCAGCCGGCACGCCATGCCATGGCAATCCCGTCACCAGTCGCACCATCGGGATTGCTGGTGAACAGATAGGCCTTGCTCGCTCCGCCGGTGGCGAGCACCACGAAACGAGCTTTGTAGACATCGACGTTGCCGGTCTGTGCATTGAACACGTAGGCGCCAGCGCAGCGGTTCTCGGGCAGGCCGAGTTTGGAATAGGTGATCAGATCGATGGCGACGCAGTTCTCGATCAACTCGATGTTGCGATGCAGTCGCGCTTTTGCCGCCAGAGTTTCGAAGACCGCACGGCCGGTCGCATCTGTGGCGTGAATGATGCGTCGATGACTGTGACCGCCTTCCTGTGTCAGGTGCAAAGGGGCCAGATTGTCTGGTTGCAGCGGCGCGCGGGCGGCAGCGATCTTGGCGTCGTGCGGGTCCACCGTGGTGAAGGGCACCCCTTGTTCGACCAGCCACTTCACGCATTCGCTGCTGTTCTCGACAACATGGGACACCATGTCCCTGTGACAAAGCCCGGCCCCTGCAACAAGCGTATCGGCAATATGGGCATCGATGCTGTCGTCGTCATCCAGCACTGCCGCGATGCCGCCTTGTGCCCAGTATGTGGCACCCTGGCTGAGCTGGCCCTTGCTGATTACAGCCACACGCGCGAAGTCAGCTGTCTTCAAGGCGAGCGTCAGTCCTGCAGCCCCACTGCCAATGACGAGAATGTCGTAGTCACGAACAGATGTGCTATCGTTGAGGCTCATGGTCACGGTGGTCGATGCCCTGGGAAAGATTCGGGGAAATGGCTGTTGTCATGGGTCGAAAGCGGCCTATATTACCGTCATGCGTACGCACAAAGCCATGCACAGCAAATTTCCGCCGGGAGGCGGGGTCGGTGAACAAGGATACAGATCAACAGCTGGTTGAGCGCACGCTCAAGGGCAATCAGGCGGCATTCAACCTGCTGGTTCTGCGCTATCAGCACAAGGTGGCAGGTCTGATTTCACGCTTCGTGAAGGATCCGCATGAAGTGGAGGACGTGGCCCAGGAAGCCTTCATCAAGGCCTATCGGGCGCTGAATCTGTTTCGTGGCGACAGCGCTTTCTACACCTGGTTGTATCGCATCGCGGTCAATACCGCGAAGAACCATCTGGTATCTCGAGGGCGCCGTCCTCCTTCGACGGATTTTGATCTGGATGATGCCGAACTCGTGGAAGATGCCAGCGCGCTGCGCGACATCGATTCGCCCGATGGACTGCTGCAGAAGGAGTACCTCGAGAAACTGATCAACGAGGCCATCGCCGAGCTGCCCGAAGACCTGCGGACGGCCTTTACCCTCCGCGAATTCTCGGGGCTCAGTTACGAGGACATCACGGAAATCATGGATTGTCCCGTTGGCACCGTGCGATCCAGGATATTCCGCGCCAGGGAAGCGATCGACAAGAAAATTCGAGATTTGATGAAGGGGTGACGGAACAAAGTCCGAAGCGCGCTGTCAAACCGTGCAACTGTCAGTCTCACGCCCATCTACCAGAGGTCATGCATGAGCAAGCAATCCAGTCAGGCCAGAGAATATGCGGAAACCCTGTCCGCCTTGATGGACGGAGAAGCTGAAGAACTCGAGCTTCGCCGCTTGTTGAAGGACATCCCCGAGCACCCGGAACTGGCGGATACCTGGAACAGATATAACCTGGCGCGCTCGGTCCTGCACAAGGAAGAGGTGTTCACGGTCTCCGAGGCCGGCAGTCAGCGCATATTGGCGGCATTGGCAGCCGAAGCGCCCCTTTCCAGCGGCAAGGCAAGTGCTCGTCGTTCCGCTGTGACCTGGCTGCCTGCTGTGGGCCGGTTTGCCATTGCGGCATCGGTGACGCTGGCTGTCTTTGTCGGCTTGCAGTCCGCGGTGGATCAGGGTGGGCCCGCCGACATGGTTGCGGGTACCGTGGATGAGCAGTCTGCAGCATCGGTCGAGCAACCGCGTGCGGCTGTCCAGGTTGCCGCCGAGACTGAATTTGGCGCAGAAGCTCAACAGCGCCTGAATGATTACATCCGGGGTGTCTCGATCCAGTTCCGCGAGAACGAACCGACGAGTCCGGGCTTCAATATCCTGCAGGATTCCCAGTTGATCCGACAGGTCAACCAGATCGAGAACTGATATCTCCCGGCGGCGGCCTCACACCGTCGTCGGGCATTCCTCGCAGTCTTCCGCTCTCTGTATTCGCGCCATCTCCAATCAAGGCTTGCCCCCCTCGCGCCTGCACTGTACTTTACGGCTGAACCAACGCTTGAAGATGTCCTGGCATCCGTCAGGAATTCGCCATGGGGAGTAGATGCATGCTCAAGTCATCCCACAGGCTCGCAGCCATTGCGTGGCAGGTGCCTTTTCTCTTTCTCGTACTGACTCTTGTTCCAGGGGCGGTCGCCCGGGCTGCCGACTTGCCGGATTTCGCGACGCTCGTCGAGCGCAACGGGCCGGCGATCGTCAATATCGCGACCATGCAACAGGCACCAGCTGTCGACAGTCAAGGCAGCGACATCGAAGAGCTGCTGCGTCGCCTGAGTCCTGACGAGCCACTGCCCCCGGAGCTCGAGGAGCGCCGTTCCCGTCCGCGTGGCGGCGTGGGTTCCGGTTTCATCATCTCTGAGGATGGCTATGTCATCACGAATCATCATGTCGTGAATGGGGCCGATCAGATCACCGTGACTCTCAATGACAGACGTGTCTTCCAGGCCCGGATCATCGGCACCGATGAATTGTCCGACGTGGCCTTGCTGAAGATCGATGCGCAGGATCTGCCCACGGTCGAGTTCGGCGACTCCGAGGCGGTCCGTGTCGGGGAATGGGTGCTGGCGATTGGCTCTCCCTTCGGGCTGGAGTTCTCTGCCGCGGCGGGCATTGTCAGTGCGAAAAGCCGGGCAGTGCCTGGCAACCAGACCAACTATGTGTCGTTCATCCAGACCGACGTGGCGATCAATCAGGGCAATTCCGGTGGCCCGTTGTTCAACCTGGACGGCAAGGTGATTGGCATCAATTCGCAGATTCTGAGCAGTACAGGCGGCTCCAACGGGATCTCCTTTGCCATCCCCAGCAATGTGGCTCTGAATGTGGTCGAACAGCTGCGCGAGACCGGCGCGGTCAGTCGCGGGTTGCTGGGCGTGTTGATCAAGGATGTCGATTTCGCGCTGGCGGAGGCCTTCTTCATGCCCAGGCCGATGGGCGCCTTCGTCGATGAAGTGCAGCCGGGAAGTCCCGCCGAGCAGGCCGGTGTGCGCAATGACGATATCATCATCGCCTTCAATGGCAGGGAGATCGAAAGCTCTTCCATGTTGCCGTTCTACGTGGGCCAGGTGCGGCCTGGCACGAGTGCGGAGCTCACCATCATGCGCGATGGCGAAACGGTGACCCTCGATGTCGTTGTGGGTGCTTTGCCGGGCAGTGGCATTGCAGCGCAGAGTGAGGCCGTTGAACCGCCGCCTGCCAACCGCCTTGGGCTGACTATCGGCGGTCTGGACCCTGAGGTGCGTGAGGCCATCGGTACTGGCGGGGTCCAGGTGCAGGAAGTTCTGGACGGTCCAGCCGAAGAGGCAGGCATGCGCGAGGGCGATGTCATTGTCGAGCTCAATCGCATGCCGGTGCCGGACATGGATGCGTTCGACAATGTGTCACGGCAGTTGCCGGAAACAGGCTTCGTGCCAGTCAGGATCATGCGCGAGGGGCGGGGAACGACCCTGGTTTTCGAGTTGAAGTAAGCCTTGCGTGTTCCAGCCGGTGGTCGCTGCATGGCGCCCACCGGTTCGGCATCCATCCGAAGGTGCTGTTGCAGCCCACTGATATTCCGCCGGAAATTCACTGACAGCTCTACTTCGATCCTGTAGACTTGCCGCCTTGGAAACATGGCCCGGAGCCATGCGCGCCGGCCCTGTGCCCCTGGTCTGTTGACCATGCCCATTAATTTCGACTTTGTGACCCTATCCTGTGAGTGATCTCAGCCACATCCGCAATTTCTCCATCATCGCCCATATCGACCACGGCAAATCCACTCTCGCAGACCGCTTCATCCAGTTGTGCGGCGGTTTGGATGAGCGGGAAATGAACGAGCAGGTGCTGGATTCCCTCGATATCGAGCGCGAGCGTGGCATCACGATCAAGGCACAAAGCGTGACGCTGCACTACGACAGCAAGGACGGCAAGCGCTATCAGCTGAACTTCATCGATACGCCCGGTCATGTGGATTTCACTTACGAGGTGTCACGTTCGCTGGCCGCCTGCGAAGGTGCCTTGCTGGTGGTGGATGCCGGCCAGGGCGTGGAAGCGCAATCCGTGGCGACCTGCTACACCGCCATTGAACAGGGCCTGGAAGTGATTCCGGTGCTCAACAAGATGGATCTGCCTCAGGCAGAACCGGAAAAGGTGCGGCAGGAGATCGAGGAAATCATCGGCATCGATGCGTCCAACGCCGTGTGTGCAAGCGCCAAGACCGGCATGGGCATCGTTGACATTCTGGAAGAACTGGTCCGCCTCGTGCCGCCTCCGCAGGGCGATGTCGACGCTCCGCTGCAGGCCTTGATCATCGATTCCTGGTTCGACAACTACCTCGGCGTGGTGTCTCTGGTGCGCGTGAAGCAGGGCACCTTGCGCAAGGGCGAAAAGATCATCGCCAAGACAATCGGCAAGGCCCATCTGGTGGACGGTGTCGGAGTGTTCACCCCCAAGCGACTGGAGACCGACGTGCTGCGTGCCGGCGAGGTGGGCTTCGTTGTGGCAGGCATCAAGGAGATCCAAGGTGCTCCAGTGGGAGACACGCTCACCCACGCCGCCACAGCCGATGTTCCAGCCCTGGCGGGCTTCAAGAAGATCCAGCCACAGGTATACGCGGGCCTGTTTCCCGTGTCGTCGGACGACTTCGAGAACTTCCGCGATGCACTGGAAAAGCTCACGCTGAACGACGCCTCGCTCTACTACGAGCCCGAGAGTTCCGATGCGCTGGGATTCGGTTTCCGTTGTGGCTTCCTCGGCATGCTGCACATGGAGATCATTCAGGAGCGCCTCGAGCGCGAGTATGACCTGTCGCTGATCACCACGGCACCAACGGTGGTCTACGAAGTTCTGCTGCACAATGGCAATACCGTGCGTGTGGACAGCCCATCCGCGCTGCCTGCGGTCACATCCATTCAGGAAATGCGTGAGCCCATCGTGCTGGCCAGCATCCTGGTGCCGCATGAATATCTCGGCAACATCATCAATCTGTGCATCGCGCGCAGAGGGGTGCAGCGCGACATGCAGTTCATCGGGCGGCAGGTGTCGCTGCGCTACGAATTGCCGATGAATGAAGTCGTGCTGGATTTCTTCGACAAGCTCAAGTCCGCGAGTCGCGGCTACGCATCACTGGACTACCATTTCATTCGCTTCGAGCCTGCCAATCTGGTGCGTCTGGATGTACTCATCAACGGCGATCGCGTGGACGCTCTGGCGCTGATCGTGCATCGCGATCAGGCGCACAGCAAGGGCCGGTTGCTGGTGGAAAAAATGAAAGAACTGATTCCGCGGCAATTGTATGATGTGGCCATACAGGCGGCGATTGGCGGCCAGATCATCGCGCGTCAAACGGTCAAGGCACTGCGCAAGAACGTCACGGCCAAATGCTATGGCGGCGACGTGACACGCAAGAAGAAACTGCTGGAAAAGCAGAAAGCGGGCAAGAAGCGCATGAAGCAGGTGGGCAATATCGAAGTGCCGCAGGAAGCGTTCCTGGCGGTGCTCAAGGTGGATAGCTGATGGATATCGATTTTTCCCTGGTGCTGCTGGTGCTTGTGTTGCTGACAGGCGCCGTGGCCCTGTTTGACCGAATGGTCAACGCCGAGCCGCGGCGTCAGGCCGTGGCGAAATTGAAGGCGGTGCAGCAGCCTCCGAGCGAAGCGCTGGCTCAGGCCATCGCGGTGGCCGAGCAGGAGCCCATTGTCGTCGAGTACGCGAAATCGTTCTTCCCCGTGCTGCTTATCGTGCTGCTGCTGCGCTCCTTTCTGGTCGAACCTTTCCAGATTCCCTCCGGTTCCATGATCCCCACGCTGGAGGTCGGTGACTTCATCCTCGTGAACAAGTACACCTATGGGCTGCGTCTTCCAGTGGTCGGCACCAAGATCGTCGAGATCAACGAGCCGAAGCGGGGTGAGGTGATGGTGTTCATCCCGCCGCACGACAGTCGCTACTTCATCAAGCGCGTGGTGGGACTGCCGGGCGATACCATTCGCTATGAAGACAAGGTGCTGTACATCAACGACGAGCGCGTTCAGTCACAGCCCATTGATCAGGTCGAGATCGAGATGCCCAATGGCATGATGCAAAGCGGCATCCTGCTGACTGAAACCCTTGGTGAAGTGGAGCATGAAACCCAGATCATGAATGCGCCTTCGCGAGATGGCGGACGTACCGTGTGGGTCGTGCCGGAAGGGCATTATTTCATGATGGGCGACAACCGGGACAACAGTGCGGACAGCCGCGTCTGGGGTGCGGTGCCGGAAAGCAACATCGTCGGCAAGGCGTTTGCCGTCTGGATGCACAAGGAGCCGGGCTGGACGCTTCCCACGTTCCGTCGCAATGGACTGATTCTCTGAAACGCGCACTGAGTCGCGGTTCGCTCATGGCTGCTGCCTATAATGGGCAGCCGCGCAGGGACGAGCCACAAGGCGTCGGGTCTGCCCCTTTTCAGGAGAGTGCCATGACAAGTTGCAATTTCTCACTGCCACGCTCTCAGCGTGGTATCTCCAGATTCGGCCATTTGCTGCTGCTGATCGTGCTGGTCGGCGGTCTGACCTTCGGACTGAAGATTGTGCCGGTGTATCTGGATCACAATTTCGTCAAAGGGGCAGTCGAGGATCTGATCGCCAGTGGGCGTGCCGCCAGTCTCACCCAGGCAGAAGTGCGTGAGGAGATAGCCAGTGCTCTGCGGGTCAACAATGTGCGCGATTTCAACCTCAACAGCATCACGCTGCAGCGTGAGAACGCCAGTCCCGTGCTGGTCATTGACTACGAACGTCGGGTTCCCCTCGTCGGCAACATCGATGTCATCATCAGCTTTGACGATCGAATCGACTGAATGACAGCTTCTCTCGCGCAACTCGAACAGGCGCTTGCCTACCGCTTCAAGGATGCGACTCTCGCGCAGCTTGCCTTGACGCATCGCTCTGCGGGCAGACTCAACAACGAGCGTCTCGAATTCCTGGGAGATGCGATCATCGGGTTCCTGATGGCCGAGGAACTGTCGACACGATTTCCGGAGGCGCCCGAGGGGGAGCTCAGCCGCATGCGCGCGCGACTGGTCAATCAGCAGACGCTGGCGGAAATGGCCCAGCGATTGCGAATCGGCGAGCTGTTGATCCTCGGGCCTGGTGAATTGAAGTCTGGTGGGCGCCAGCGGGTGTCCATCCTGGCAGATGCCATGGAAGCACTGCTCGGAGCCATCTATCTGGACGGCGGGATGGACGAGTGCCGTGTCTGCGCCCTGAAGCTGTTCGACCGGGAGTTTCTGACCTGGCCTGAGCAAGAGCTGCACAAGGACGCCAAGACGGCATTGCAGGAGCTGTTGCAGGCGCGTTCATTGCCTGTGCCTGAGTACGAAGTGGTGGCCGTGGAAGGCACCGATCATCAGCAGAATTTCGTGGTGCAGTGTCGCACCGCATTGACCCCGCAGGGGATGTCCGGGAGCGGACGCAGCCGCCGCCTGGCGGAACAGCAGGCTGCAGGCCGTGTCCTGCAGGCGCTGACTTCATGAACTGCGGCAGGAGTGGATCGACATGACCATGCAGGAAGAAACGGGAGTACAAGAGCGATGTGGCTTCATCGCCATCGTCGGACGGCCCAATGTGGGCAAGTCCACGCTGCTCAATCATCTTCTGGAGCAGAAGATCAGCATCACCTCGCGCAAGCCGCAGACCACACGGCATCGCATTCTGGGCATCAAGACCGTGGGCGCCTTGCAGTACGTCTATGTCGACACGCCAGGCATTCACAAGTCGCAGAAGAAGGCCATCAATCGGGTGATGAATCAGACGGCGACGAGCACGCTTGAAGGTGTCGATCTGGTCCTCTTCGTCGTGGAGCGTCTCGTCTTCAACGAAGAGGACGAACTGGTGCTGCAGGCCTTGGAGAAAGTGCAGGTGCCGGTGCTGCTGCTGATCAACAAGTGCGATCTGCTGGACAATCCGCAGAAGCTGCTTCCCCATATTGAACGGATGACAAAGATCCGCGAGTTCGCCGAGATCATTCCCTTGTCGGCGCTCTCCAGCTACAACCTGGAGGCGGTCGAGAAATGCGTGGCGAAATATCTTCCCGAGGGGCCTTTCCTGTATCCGGTCGATCAGGTGACCGATCGCAGTTCCCGCTTTCTGGCGGCCGAAATCATTCGCGAGAAGATCACGCGTCAACTGGGGGACGAACTGCCGTATGAAGTCACGGTCGAGATCGAGAAATACACCATCCAGGACGGCATCGTGCATATCCACGCACTGATCCTGGTGGACAAGGAAAGCCAGAAGCAGATCATCATCGGTACCCGCGGCAGTCGCATGAAACTCATCGGCAGTGCTGCGCGCGTCGACATGGAGAAAGCCTTCGATGCCAAGGTCATGCTGAATCTATGGGTCAAGGTCAAGAGCGGCTGGGCCGATGACGAACGTGCCTTGCAAAGCCTTGGTTATCACATCGACTGAGACGGAGAGTGCGGGATGAGTGCCAGGATCGAACTGCAGCCCGCCTGGGTCCTGCATGCCCGGCCTTATCAGAACAGCAGCCTGCTCGTCGATTTCTTCTCGCTGGACTTTGGTCGCCTGCGCGCCGTTGCTCGGGGCGCTCGCCGGGCCGGGTCGCGCACTCGCGCCTTGTTGCAACCCTTTCACCCGCTGCTCATCACCTTGGTCGGCCGACATGAGCTGAAAACGCTCTCCGCCGTCGAGAGCAGTCATGCGGCCATGAGTCTGCAGGGCCCTCGACTGTTCAGTGGGCTCTATCTCAATGAGTTGCTCGTGCGTCTTCTGCATGGCCAGGAGGCACATGGAGATCTGTACCGTTCCTATCAACAGGCCATCATCGCACTGAGCGGCGAGCGTGATGTCGCGAGCACCCTGCGCCGCTTCGAACTCTCCCTTCTGGAAGCCCTGGGCTATGGTCTCAATCTTGAGGTGGACTGCCGCACGGGCGAACCCATCACGCCACTGGGTCATTACCTGTTTCTCGAGGACGAAGGCTTTGAGCGAATCGCGCATGTCAGCGACTTTCCTTCCCATGCCCACGTGATGTTCACGGGTGCAGAGCTGTGCGCTCTGCGCCGCTGTGACTTCGCGGAAGCGGCTCATGCACGAGCGGCCTTGCGATTGACGCGCATGGCGCTGCAGCGTCTGCTGGGTGAGAAGCCGCTCGCGAGTCGTGAACTGTTTCTGAGCGCACACCCCCGTGCCTGAATGCCGTGCCGCCGGCTTGCTTTCAGGCCCAGGCAATACAGGGTAAAATCGCCGCAAATCTTTCGTGAGTGACCCTGATGTCCATCAAGTATCCGCTGATTGAAGCGCAGATCGGCAACACCCCGCTGGTCAGGTTGTCGCGTCTGCCGGGCACCACCAGCAACACCGTGCTGGTGAAGCTGGAAGGCAACAACCCCGCCGGCTCCGTGAAGGATCGCCCCGCCTACAACATGATCCTGCAGGCTGAACTGCGGGGCGACATTCAGCCCGGCGATACCCTGATCGAGGCCACCAGCGGCAACACGGGCATCGCCCTTGCCATGGTCTGTGCCGTGAAGGGCTATCGCCTGATTCTGATCATGCCCGAGAACATGTCAGCGGAGCGGCGGGCGTCGATGTCTGCCTACGGCGCGCAGTTGATTCTCGTGACGGAGGAGCAGGGCATGGAGGGGGCACGCGATCTTGCACAGCGCATGGCGCGTGAGGGGCAGGGCAAGGTGCTGGACCAGTTCGGGAATCCAGACAATCCGCAAGCGCATTATCTGCATACCGGTCCGGAGATCTGGCGTGATACACAAGGCACCATCACGCACTTCGTCAGTTCGATGGGGACGACGGGCACCATCATGGGCGTGTCGCGCTTCCTCAAGGAGCAGAATCCCGCTGTCACCATTGTCGGTCTGCAGCCTCAGGAGGGCTCGCGCATTCCTGGCATCCGGCGCTGGCCGCAGGAGTATCTGCCAGCGATCTTCGATGCGTCACGTGTCGACGAAGTGATGGACATCAATCAGGCTGATGCCGAGAACACCATGCGTGCCCTGGCCAGGGAAGAGGGCATTTTCTGCGGCGTGTCCTCCGGTGGCTCGGTGTTCGCGGCGCTGCAGCTCAGTCGTCGTCTGCACAATGCCGTCATTGTGGCCATTGTGTGTGATCGCGGTGACCGTTATCTATCCACAGGCGTCTTTGCCTGATTTTTCCATTCGCACACAGGCCTCGGGGCAGTCGGCATTGACCGTTGCACCAGCGTGTGCCCTGCAGCAACAGGTAGACTCCATGAGCAGTACACGACGTCGCAACAAACTTCCCACCGAGGCTGTGGAGTTGCAGGTGCAGCGACTGAGCCATGACGGACGAGGTGTCGCGAGCATCAATGGCAAGATCGCGTTCGTCGACGGTGCGCTCACGGGCGAGACCGCCACTGCGCGTTATGTGGCCCGTCACAAGCAGTATGATGAATTGCGCGCCGAGACCATCCTCGTTCCGGCGGCCGAGCGCGTGGAGCCCCCCTGCGCCTACGCCAGCGTGTGTGGCGGCTGCGCCATGCAGCACCTGCATCCCGATGCCCAGATCCAGCTCAAGGAGCGCGTGCTGCACGAACAGATGCAGCACATCGGCGGCTTGCAGCAGTATGAACACCTGCCTGCACTGCGCAGTCAGAGCGTTGGCTACCGACGCAAGGCGCGTCTGGCCGTGCGCTATGTGGTGAAGAAGGACGCGATGCTGGTCGGATTTCGCGAGAAGAACAGCACCTTCATTGCGCAGATGGATGACTGTGCAGTCCTGAATCCGCGTGTGGCGCGCCTGATTGCCCCGCTGCGCGAGTTTCTGGCCGCTCGCGACTGTCGGTACACGGTGCCGCAGATCGAGGTGGCGGTCGGTGAGATCGATGTGCCCTCCGCGCAGGGCGTGCATGCACCGGATGACGTGGCCTTGATCGTGCGCCACCTGGAGCCACTCACGGCTGCCGATCGGCAGGCCTTCAGTGATCTCGGCCGTGAACATGGCATCACGCTCTACCTGCAGCCTGGCGGCAGTGACTCCGTGCAGCGTTTGTGGCCGGCCGAAGGCGAGGATCGACTGCACTACTACTTGCCGCAGTTCGGCCTGCGCATGGCGTTCCACCCCACCGACTTCACGCAAGTCAATGGCGAGCTGAACCGGGAGATGATCGCGCGCGCACTCGAGATGCTTGATCCGCAGAAGGAAGACACGGTTCTCGATCTGTTTTGCGGGCTTGGCAATTTCACGCTGCCGCTGGCCACGCGCTGTCGCCATGTGGTGGGGGTGGAGGGCAGCGACGAGATGGTGCGGCGCGGCTTCGAGAATGCCCGCGCCAATGGACTCGACAATGTCGAATTCCATGCCGCGAATCTGTGTGTCGATTTCGGCAGTGCCACCTGGGCTGTGCATCGATACGACAAGATCCTGCTGGATCCGCCGCGCTCTGGCGCGCTGGAGATCATTCCCGTCATCGCTGCCATGCGGGCACGCAAGATTCTCTACATCTCCTGCAACCCCGCCACTCTGGCGCGTGATGCAGGTGAACTGGTGAAGCACGGCTATCGATTGACGCGAGCCGGTGTGATGGACATGTTTCCGCATACCTCGCATGTTGAGTCCATCGCCGAATTCGTGCTCGTGAAACCCTGACGCAAGACAAGAGAACTGCCCCCATGGTCCAGGTCAGAGATATCCACAAGTTCAACCCAGACGGCAGTATCTGCTTCGATGACTGGATCGCTTCCCTGCAGGCGCGCGGCACGCTGGAGCACATCGAGCGCATTCGCCAGGCCTGCGACCTGAGTTGGGCACTGGAGCAGCAGGCTCGCGCCACCAATACGGTGTGGGCGGGGCGCAACAGTTATCTGACCGGTCTCGAAATGGCCGAGATCCTCGTCGACCTGAGGCTGGACAGCGAGGCCGTCATCGCCTCCATTCTGTATCGCAGCGTGCGTGAATCGCGCGTCGGACTGGATATCGTGCGCGAGCAGTTCGGCGAGGAAGTGGCCAAGCTCGTCGAAGGTGTCCTGCGCATGGCGGCCATCAATGAGACGGATACCTCGCGCACGCGCGTGCTCGGTCAGAGCGATGATCAGGTGGAGAATGTCCGCAAGATGCTCCTGGCACTGATCGATGATGTCCGTGTGGCCTTGATCAAGCTCGCGGAGCGCACCTGCGCGCTGCGTGCCGTCAAGAGCGCCCCGCAGGAGCGGCGGCAGCGCGTGGCGCGGGAAGTGTTCGAGATCTATGTGCCGCTGGCGCACCGGCTGGGCATAGGTCAGTTGAAATGGGAACTCGAAGACCTCTCATTCCGCTATCTGCAGGAAGAGAACTACAAGCGGATCGCCCGGCTGCTGGATGAGCGCCGAGTGGATCGCGAGCGCTTCGTGCTGGAGGTGACGGAGGAGCTGCGCCGACAGCTGGATCGCGCCAACATCGATGCCGAGGTGACGGGCAGGGCAAAGAACATCTACAGCATCTGGCGCAAGATGCAGGCCAAGAAGCTGGATTTTTCGCAAATCTACGATATCCGCGCCGTCAGGATTCTGGTGCCGGAAGTGCGCGACTGCTATGCCACGCTGGGCATTGTGCACAATCTTTGGCGCGTCATTCCCAACGAGTTTGACGATTACATCGCCACCCCCAAGGAGAACGGCTATCAGTCGCTGCACACAGCCGTGATCGGTCCGGACAAGAAAGTGTTCGAAGTCCAGATTCGCACCTTTGCGATGGATGAGGATGCCGAGTTGGGCGTGTGTGCGCATTGGCGCTACAAGGAAGGCATCACGGACCCGCACTACAAGGACAGCTATGACGAGAAGATCGCCTGGCTGCGCCAGCTGCTTGCCTGGCATGACGAGATGGGCATGGTCGGCGGCCTGGCTGAACAGTTGCGCAGCGATTCCACGACACCTGATCGTGTTTACGTGTTCACGCCGGAAGGGCATGTCGTCGACTTGATGAAGGGTGCCACGCCGCTCGATTTCGCTTATTACGTGCATACGGAAGTCGGCAACAAGTGCTGCGGTGCACGCGTCAATGGCAAGACAGTGCCGCTGAACTACAAGCTGCAGACAGGCGATCGTGTGGAGGTGCTGGCCGACGAGCGCAGCACGCCAAGTCGTGACTGGCTCAAGCCTGGTCTTGGCTATGCCAACACGCCACGCGCTCAGGCCAAGCTGATGCAATGGTTCAAGACGCAGGGGCGTGAACACAATGTCGCGCATGGTCGCGCCCTGCTGGCCGAGGAATTCGAACGCCTCGCCGTGGCCCATCCCGATTATCGCGCCCTGGCGCGCAAGCTCGGCTGTCGCAATGATGAAGCGCTGTTTGCGGCTGTCGGAGTCAGCGCTATCACCCTTGAAGAAGTGATTACCGCCGCGCAGGAGCTCTCTCAGCTGTTGTGCGTGCTGGACGAATCGCGCCAGGAGGCGCAGGTGCCGGCCTCTGCCACGCATGTGTCAGGGGCGGGACGATTCTCGACTCAGCTCGCGCCGTGCTGCCGTCCGGTGGAAGGAGACCCGATCGTGGGCTGTCTGGGAGTGGACAATCACGTCGTGGTGCACAAGCCCGATTGCCCGGTGGCTTTGCATTATCAGCTGGAGAGTCACGAGAATTTCATCGAAGTCCAGTGGGGCGATGGACGTCGCATCAGCATGCTGGTCGATCTCTTCATTCTTGCCTATGACCGCGCCGGTCTGCTGCGTGACATCACCACGATTCTCGCGGATGCCGGCATCGAGGTGATGGAGGTGAACACCCGGACCGATCGCAGCTCCGGAACGGCACGCATGAAGCTGCAAGTGGAAGTGGATTCCTACCCGGTACTTTCGCGCGTTCTCGAGAAGATCAGCCGCTTGAACAACATCATCGAAGCACGTCGAATCGCGGCGGGCGAGGGCGTCGACACGATCGCCGCACCGGCCCATGCCACTGACGTCCTGACACAGGAGACCTTCACTGGTGAACAATGACTCCTCCATGCAGCAATTGCTGACCATCATGCGCAATCTGCGTGACGCTGCACATGGTTGCGACTGGGACCGCAAGCAGACCTTGAAGACCCTGACTGGCTACACGCTGGAGGAAGTCCACGAGGTCATCGACGCCGTCGAGCGCGAAGATTCGGCACAGTTGCGCGATGAGCTGGGCGATCTGCTGTTCCAGGTGGTGTTCTACGCGCAGATCGCGAGTGAGCAGGGAGAGTTTGATTTCCATGATGTGGCAGCGGCCATCAGTGCGAAGCTGCTGCATCGTCATCCCCATGTGTTTCCCGATGGCACGCTTGCCAGTTTTGGCAGTTCCGCTCTTGCGCTGGACGCAGAGACAGTGGCCATTCGCTGGGAAGAGATCAAGAATCTTGAACGTCAGGTGAAGGCGGCGCGTTCACGTGTCGGAGCAGTGCCCAGTGTGCTCGACGATGTGCCCGCAGCGCTGCCTGCGCTGGAGCGTGCCCGCAAGCTGCAGCGCCGGGCGGGCTCGCTTGGTTTCGATTGGCAGGATGCCGCGCCTGTGCTGGCGCGTCTGCGCGAGGAGATTGCCGAACTCGAGGCCGCCATCGCCAGTGCAGACACTGATGCGATGCAGGATGAATTCGGCGATGTGCTGTTCAGTTGCGTCAATCTCGCGCGTCATCTGGACATCGATTCCGAATCGGCGCTGCGCGCTGCCAATCGCAAGTTCGAGCAACGCTTTCGAGCGATGGAGACGCTCGCCCAGGCACGTTCGCTGTCACTGCCTGGACTGACGCTGGATGAACTCGACGCACTCTGGGATGAAGTCAAGACGGCAACAGTCAGCGATTGACTGCAGGATGCTCGGATTTCAAGGCGGCTCCTTTCTTGTTTCGATACTGGCCTTTGGTGTAAGGTCGAGCGCTCGGAGTCGCCACCATTTTTCATTGGCAAGTTTGTCTGACAGCAGTCAGACACCATTCAGGAGTGTTTTATGCGAGTGATATTGCTGGGGGCCCCAGGGGCGGGCAAGGGCACACAGGCACAGTTCATTGTGTCCACGTTCGGGATTCTGCAGATTTCCACGGGTGACATGCTGCGCGCTGCAGTGAAGGCCGGCACTGCCCTCGGTCTGCAGGTCAAGGAAGTGATGGCCTCGGGGGGGCTGGTCACGGACGAGATCATCATCGCGCTCGTCAAGGAGCGCATAGCGGCGGCTGATTGTGCCAGAGGATTCCTGTTTGATGGTTTCCCGCGCACCATTCCCCAGGCACAAGCGATGGTGGACGCAGGCATCGACATCGATGTGGTGGTCGAGATTGCCGTGGAAGACGAAGAGATCGTGAAGCGACTCAGCGGGCGCCGTGTACATCCCGAATCGGGTCGCATCTACCACACGGTTTTCAATCCACCCGCAGTGGAAGGAATTGATGACGTCAGTGGTGAGGCCTTGATTCAGCGGGATGACGACAAGGAAGAAACCATTCGCAAACGACTGCGGGTCTACCATGAGCAGACGCGTCCGCTGGTCGATTTCTACAAGTCCCTGCAGCAGGCAGGCAACGCCGTGAAAGTGGAACAGCTCAATGGCGCATTGAGTGTCGACGCAGTGCGTGCCGAGTTGACCCGCTTGCTCTCGGCCATGTGATGCGACTGTGGGAGTGTCAGTGCAAGGCTGACACTCCATCTGCACCACAGTGTTTCACTGCGACTTTCCCGCACGGTACTCACAAGAGACTTGCCAAGGTCTTCGAAAAATAATTTGAAAATTGGTTGATTTTTTCAACTTATGAAACAGTGAATGCTGTATGCAGATTTTTTTTGTGCTATGGTGCCGCTCAAACAAGGCATTGCCTCTGTTGAAGAAATTAAAGTGGTTTTGTTCCACATATTTGGAGAGATATCAGTATGGCTAAAGTTAAAGCGACAAAGAAGGCGCCTGCCAAATCGGCCGTGAAGAAAACCGGTGATGCTGCTCCTGCAAAAGTTTCATCAGCAGCGGCTAAACTGACCAAGTCTGCTGCCACGAAAGCCAAGCCTGTTGCCGCAGCGAAAGGCAAGGCCGCTTCTGCTAAAACTAAAGCTTCCAAGAACTCTACCGCAACCAGCAAGCCCATCACTGCCAAGGCCCGCGCCTCTGCAGTCAAGCTCCAGGCCGCTCAACTGAAGGCCAGCGCAGAAGCCCGCAAGGTCGCGATCGCTGCCAAGGCAGAAGCCGATCTTGCAAAAGCCGTGAAGGCGTTTGCCGATGCCTGGAAGAAAAAGCGCGCGAAAGCAGACGCCATCAAGGAAGCCGCACGCACCAAGAAGGAAGAACTCAAGCGCAAGATTGCCGCCAAGAAGGCCGCCGTGAAAGCGAAGGCCGCTGCGCAGAAGGCCGCCGCCAAGGCGAAGGCCGCAGCGAAGAAGCGCATCGCACGTGAGCGTCTCGCTGCCAAGCGCGCTTTGCTGAAAGCACGCACAGCAGCGAAGAAGCTCGCGATGAAGGAAAAGGCAGCTGCGCTTCGCGCAGCGGTGAAAGCGAAGGCAGCTTCGAAGAAAGTCGTCAAGGCCGTAAAGACTGCCGCGAAGACAGTTGCTGCCAAAGTGAGTGCTGCCGTGAAGGCGAAGGCTCCTGCGAAGAAGGCCGCAGCTCCTGCCAAGACTGCAGCGAAGAAGGCCGCTCCTGCCAAGAGCGCAGCCAAGCCTGCAGCGCCAGCAAAGAAGGCCGCTCCTGCCAAGAAGTCCGCCCCGGCGAAGGCAGCAGCACCCGCAAAGCCTGCAGCCAGGAAGTCGACTCCAGTCAAGCCTGCAGTCAAGGCTCCTGTGAAGGCAGCGAAGGCCCCGGCCGCGAGCAAGGCCGCTCCTGCTGCCAAGCCGGCGGCGCGCAAGCCTGCCGTCAAGAAGACCGCTGCTGCGGTTGCAGCGCCTGAAGCGGCACCTGCCGCACCTGCACCTGCGGCAGGTTGATCGCCGCCAGCAGCAAGGCGATGTGCCTATGGAATCCCTCAGTGCCGAAATGCACTGAGGGATTTTTCATTGTGTCCGGTATACTTTCGGCATGAAACGAATTCTTGCCATCGATACCTCCCACGCGCTTTGCACCGTTGCCTTGACAGAAGAGATTCTCGTGTCATCGCGCAGCAGTGCGGTACCACGACAACACACGCGTGAACTGCTGCCGATGATCGAGAGTCTTCTGCACGAACGCCAGATGCGAATGCAGGAAGTGGATGCCTTCGCCCTCGTGATCGGTCCAGGTTCGTTCACGGGGCTGCGCATCGGCGCGGGCGTTGTGCAGGGTCTTGCGTTGGCCACGGGAATCCCTGTGTACTGCGCATCGTCGCTGGCCGTAATGGCCACGAAGGCGCACCTCGCACATTCAGGTGCGATCGTGAATGTGTGCCTGAAGGCGCGCGAGGACGAAGTCTACGCCGCGACCTATACGTTTCAGAACGGCAGTCCGGTGTTGCAGGGTGCGGAGCGGGTCTGCGCGCCCGAGGCGCTGCGCTTCGAGTTGCCGGGGCTGGCTGTGGGTGACGGATGGGCCCTGTGTCCCGCATTGCCGGGCGCACAGCAGGCACAGCTCGACTATCGTTCCGACGCCGTGACACTGGCCGCCGTTGCCCTGGCGCGGGCGCGTCGCGGCGAGCAAGGGGTGGCTGCCACTGCCGTGCTTCCGGTTTATCTCAAGGATCAAATGGATTATCAGGCCTGATATGGAACTCTCTTATTTCCAGATAACGTTTCTCGCTTTCCTGCAAGGCGTGACGGAATACCTTCCCATCTCCAGCTCCGCTCACATCTTGCTGCCGAAGGAATTGCTCGGCTGGCCCGATCAGGGGCTGGTGTTCGATGTGGCCGTGCACATCGGCAGTCTGCTGGCGGTGCTCACCTATTTTCGAGCCGATCTGCTCCGCCTCTTTCAGGCGTGGCAGGTATCGCTGCGCGGAGGGGCCATGTCACCCGATGCCCGCCTCGCCTGGTTCGTGGTGGTTGGCACGATTCCGGCCGGCATCGCCGGTCTGCTGCTCTCTGATCTGATCGAACTCTACGCGCGCAACATGCTGCTGATTGCCTTCACGTCGATCTTCTTCGGCATCCTGCTGTGGTGGTCGGACAATCGACCGCTGGTGCGTGTCGGCATCGAGCAGCTCACGCTGCGAACCACGCTGATTGTCGGCTTCGCGCAGGTGCTGGCCCTGATTCCAGGTACTTCGCGTTCCGGCGTCACGATGACGGCGGCGCTGGCCTGTGGGCTTGATCGCAAGGCGGCTGCGCGCTTCTCCTTCCTGCTGGCCATTCCCATCATCATGGCCAGTGGTCTGCTCAAGGGCGGTGAACTGCTGCAGGACGATGCCCAGGCGCAATGGGGAGTGCTCGCCTATGCCGTGCTTCTCTCCGCCCTCGTGTCGTTCTCCTGCATTCACTATTTCCTGAAGCTGATCGAGCGCATGGGCTTCCTGCCCTTCGTGATCTATCGCGTGTTGATGGGCATCGGGCTGCTCTTCGTCCACTTTTCCCTGCAGGCCTGACGGATGCCTTCATGACCCTTGCGGCGGACTTCCAGCTTGAGCGGCAAGAGGGGCAACTGGCGCTGAGCTGCCGCAGCGATCCGTCCCTGGGGACGGTCAGCGTCGATTTTGATGACAAGTCACTCGCCTGGCGCCAACGTCATCCCGCACAGCCCGAGGCCTTGCTCAAGGCGGTGGGGCTGCGCACGGGACAGGCCCTGCGCATTCTCGATGCCACAGCGGGATTCGGTCTCGATGCGTTCATTCTCGCCAACGCGGGGTGTGAAGTGCAGATGCTGGAACGCAACGCCTGGGTGCACGCCCTGCTGGCCGATGGCCTGCAACGCGCGGCGGGCAGCGACGATGAGCGGGTGCGCAAGGCGGTGTCCCGCATGCATCTGCTGCACGCAGACAGCACCCTGGTGGAGCGGGAGTCGCTGGGAGAAGTGCCGGATGTGGTTTATCTCGACCCGATGTTTCCCGAGCGTCGGCGCAAATCCGCCAAAGTGAAGAAACACATGGCCATGCTGCAGTTGCTGCTGGAGGCTGAACCGGACGCCCCTGGAATGCTGGCCTGGGCCATGGGGCTGGGCGCGAAGCGCGTGGTCGTCAAGCGCCCGCGGATTGCCGGCTTTCTCGACGCGTGCAAGCCGTCATACCAATTGCCCGGTTCCTCGAGCCGTTTCGACGTCTATCTCTGTCAGCCCAGCAATCGCACCAGCACGTCTTCGTAGATATTGCTGAGCGCGTCCAGATCGGCCACACGCACGTTCTCATCGACCTTGTGAATGGTGGCATTGCAGGGCCCCACTTCCACCAGCTGCGTGCCAGTGGGTGCGATGAAGCGGCCATCGGAGGTGCCCCCGGTGGTGGAGCATTCCGTTTCCAGTCCTGTCACCTGTCTGATGCTGGCCGCGACCAGGTCGATGAATGCTCCGCGCTGCGTCAGGAAGGGCTTGCCGGATAGATGCCAGCTCAGGGAGTACTCCAGGCCGAAGCGGTCGAGAACCGCCGTGGTGCGTGCCTTGATGGCCTCTTCGGTCAGGGCGGTGGAGTAGCGGAAATTGAATGCCACTTCCAGCTCGCCGGGGATCACATTGTCCGTGCCCTTGCCGGCGTGAATGTTGGAGATCTGAAAACTCGTCGGCGGGAAGGACTCGTTGCCTTCGTCCCAGACTTCGCGGCACAGGGCATCCAGCGGCGCCATGGCGCGATGAATGGGGTTGCGGGCGAGGTGTGGGTAGGCCACGTGGCCCTGAATGCCATGCACGGTCAGGCGCCCATGCAGCGAGCCGCGTCGGCCGATCTTGATGACATCGCCGGTCTGAGTGGTGCTGGAGGGTTCACCGACGATGCAGTAGTGAATCTTTTCCCCTCGCGCTTCAAGCACCTCCATGACCTTGACGGTGCCGTTCACGGCACTGCCTTCTTCGTCACTGGTGATCAGGAAGGCGATGGAGCCGCGTGGCTTTCTGCCGCTGGCAAGAAAGCGTTCGCAGGCCGTGACCATGGCTGCGATGCTGCCCTTCATGTCGGCGGCGCCGCGGCCGTACAGGAAGCCGTCGCGCACCTGGGGCACGAAGGGAGCGGAGGTCCAGTGCTCGAGGGGGCCGGGTGGCACCACATCTGTGTGGCCGGCAAAGGCGAAAACCGGGCCTTCGGTGCCGAGTCTTGCCCAGAAGTTCTGGACATCGCCGAAGGGCAGCGCTTCCACCACGAAGCCCAGCGCTTCCAGGCGTTGGGCCAGCAGCTGATGACAGCCGCCGTCACTGGGGGTGACCGAGGCTTTCTCGATCAGGGAAATCGTCAGAGCCAGAGTGGGGGACATGCTTTTCCTTTCTGCAGTCGAGCACTGCGTTCTCAATTGTGTGTGTGAAGTTCTTCGTTCAGGGCAATCGCCGTCTTGTTCGCCTTGCACTCCACGGCGCCGGTCACGGAGTTGCGGCGGAACAGCAGGTCAGACTTGCCTGACAGTTCGCGGGCCTTGCGGGTGCCGACCACCTGGTTGTCCTTGTCGAGCAGCAGGACCTTGGTGCCGGCTGTCACATAAAGACCCGCTTCGACGATGCAGCGATCGCCCAGCGGGAAGCCCAGACCGGCGTTGGCGCCGATGAGGCAGTCACGTCCGATGGAGATGACTTCGGTGCCGCCGCCGGAGAGGGTGCCCATGGTGCTGCAACCGCCGCCCAGGTCGCTGCCGGGGCCGACCATGACGCCCGCCGAAATGCGGCCTTCCACCATTGCGGGGCCTTCCGTGCCTGCGTTGAAGTTGACGAAGCCCTCATGCATGATCGTGGTGCCTTCCCCGATATAGGCGCCCAGCCGCACACGCGCAGTGTGCGCGATCCGCACGCCCTTGGGCACCACGTAGTTGCTCATCTTCGGGAACTTGTCCACCGACATCACTTCCAGCAGCTCGCCCTGCAGGCGCGCTTGCAGTTGACGCGCCGGCAGGTCGGCCAGATCGATCGCCCCCTGATTCGTCCAGGCCAGATTCTGCAGCACCCCGAAGGCCCCTGTCAGATTCAGCGAATGCGGCTTTTGCAGGCGGTGTGACAGCAGATGCAGCTTGAGATAGACCTCGGGAATGGACGCCGGGGCTGAATCCTGCGCGATGAACATCACGGTGAGATCCTGGCGTGCCGCCGTCAGCGCGCGCAGCGTGTCCTGCACGCTCTGTGGTGCCAGTGGCACCAGGGCCGATACCGTGGCCGGTGCCAGCGCGCAGACGGCATTGCCGCCCGCGTAGGCGCTCGCCGCTGCCACGGACGCCGCGAAGCTCGGGTCGGGCTCGCGCAGCACGATGGGGTAGTACACCTCGATGATCTCGCCGCGACTGTTGCGAGTGCCGAGGCCGATGCCCAGGCTGTGCAGGGAAAGGGATGACGTCATGTCGGAAACCTCTGTGGGATGCTTGCGTAAATCAGGAATGCTCGAGCAGAGTGGCGAGCACGCTCGGGTCGGCTGAGCTGAGCCACCCGGCGGGTGTGTGCAGTAACGGGCGACGGATCAGTGCTGGCGCAGCCTGCATGAGCGCGGGGGCCGTGTCGATGGAGAGTGCCAGTCGCGTCTCTTGCGGCAATGCGCGCCAGGTGGTGCCCCGGGTATTGATCAGGGTCGCCAGCGGCAGGGCCTGCAGCAGGGTGGTGCACAGCGCGGCGTCGATGCCGTCCTTGCGGTAATCGTGAAAGTGATACGCGACGCCATGGGCGTCGAGCCAGTGACGCGTCTTGCGGATGGTGTCGCAATTGGCAATGCCATAAAGCGTCAGCATGGTTCAGTCACCCAGTTCCTGCCGGATGTCATTCTGCAGCTTCTCGATGAGCTCCGGGTCGGTGATCTTGCGGTTGTCGGCATCGAGAATGAAGAACAAGTCCTCCACGCGCTCACCCAGCGTCGCGATGCGGGCATTCTGCAACTGGATCTTGTGATCGGCGAAGATCTTGCCGATGGACGCCAGGATACCGGGCTGGTCGATGCAGCTGATTTCCAGCGTAGTCCACGGCTTGTCATCGGCATTGATGATTTCGGTTTCCACATGACGGCTGAAATGCTTGAGCTTGCGGTCGATGCGCTTGGTCGAGGCTTTCAGGTGCTGACTCGGGTCCTGCAGATACTCGTCGATCAGGCTGATGATCTGCCGGCGACGTGCGGGATCATTGCTCACCGCCGTGCCGTCGCTTTCGAGCACGGTGAAGGTGTTCATGCAGTAGTTCTTGGCCGAGGTGAAGATGCGCGCGTCCATGATGTTGAGACCTAGCTTTTCCATGGCCGAGGCGGTGCTGGCGAACAGATGGTTGCGGTTCACCGTGTAGATGAAGATCTGCGTGCCGCCTTCGTTGGGGGATTCGCTCACATCGTCGACGAGAATCAGAGTTTCCTGACCTTCACTGCGCGCAATGGCTTCCGTGTGCCAGGCGATGTTGGCGGTGGACTCGCGCACGAAGTACTCGTCGTCGACATTCGCCCAGATGTGCTCGATCTGCTGGCGGCTCAGCCCGCGATCGGTCAGCTTCAGGAACGCACTTTCCTGCTTGTCCTTGATGCGGTCCGCGCGGTCGATCGGATTCTCCAGACCGCGCCGCAGAGCTCGCTTGGTGCTCAGGTAAAGCTGACGCAGCAGCGAGGCGCGCCAGGTGTTCCACAGATTCGGGTTGGTGGCGCAGATGTCCGCCACCGTCATGCAGTACAGATAGTCCAGGTGCAGCTTGTCTCCAACCGCCAGCGCGAATTGCTGGATGACCTCCGGGTCGGCGATGTCCATGCGCTGGGCCGTCATCGACATCAACAGATGCTTGCCGATGAGCCAGGAGACCAGCTTGGTGTCCCAGGCGCTCAGATGATGCAGGCGACAGAATTCGGCGCCATCGACCATGCCCAGTGTGGAGTGATCGCCGCCGCGCCCCTTGGCGATATCGTGGTATAGCCCTGCGATGTAGAGCAGTTCGACCTTGGGCAGACGCTTGACGATGTGCGCCGCGATCGGAAAGTGTTCTTCCGCGCCTGGATAGCGGAAGCGGCGCATGTTCTCGACCACCTGCAGCGTGTGGGCATCCACCGTGTAGATGTGGAACAGGTCGTGCTGCATCTTGCCCGTGATGGCGCCAAAGGCGGGCAGGTAACGGCCGAGCACGCCGTAGCGCGACATGCGACGCAACTGCGAGGTCAGCTCGTGGGGCGAGCGCAGCAGTTCCATGAACAGCGTGATGTTGCGCAGGTCCTTGCGGTACTTCTCGTCGATGATGACGCTGTTCTCGCGGATCAGGCGAATGGTTGCCGCGCGCACGCCCTTGATCTGCGGGTTCTGGGCCATCAGCACGAAGATTTCCAGCAGGGCGAAGGGAAAGCGACGGAACACGCCGGGATTGGTCACTTCGATATAGTTGTCGCGAATCTGGAAGCGCTTGTTGATCAGGGTGATCTCTTCCTTCTCCCCCGCTCGCAGGATGGCTTCGTCGAAGTGCTGCAGCAGCACATCGTTGAGACCTCGCAGCGTGGCCACCGCGCGGTAGTACTCCTGCATGAGTTTCTCGACTGCCAGACTCTTCTCGTCGTCCTCGTAACCGAACATGCGCGCCAGATCCTTCTGCCTGTCGAAGAGCAGACGATCTTCCTTGCGGCCTGCCAGCACATGCAGCCCGTAGCGGATCTTCCACAGCAGCCGCTCACCACTGGCGAGGTCTTGATACTCGGAAGGAGTCAGGAATCCCAGACTCACCAGATCCGCGAGCGTGTCCGCCTTGTAGTGGCGCTTGGCAATCCAGGCGATGGTCTGGATGTCGCGCAGACCACCGGGCGAGGCCTTGACGTTGGGTTCCAGCGCGTAGTCGATGTCGTAGTACTTCTCATGCCGGGCGATCTGCTCGTCGCGCTTGGCCTTGAAGAAGGCCTTGGCGGGCCAGACGTCGTCATCCTGCGTCAGGGCAATCATCGCATCGCGCAGGGACTGCGGACCGACGATGGTGCGTGACTCCATCAGGCTGGTGGCAACAGTGATGTCCTTGAGTGCCTCCTGGCGGCACTGCGCTATGGAGCGCACGCTCTGGCCGATCTCGAGATTGATGTCCCACAGAAAGGTGAAGAAACCGCTGATGGCCGTGCGGAAATCCTGATGATTGTCGTGGCGTGTCAGCAGCAGCAGGTCGATGTCGGAATGCGGATGCAGTTCACCTCGGCCATAACCGCCGACAGCCAGCAGACTGACGTCCTCGACCTTGCCCCAGTCGTAACGCTCCCAGGCGCAGCGCAGCAGTTCGTCCATGAACCAGGAGCGTCCGATGACCAGTTGCACGATGTCGGCGTCTTCCCGGTACCGCTCGTCGAGCACGCGTCGTGCCTGCGCAAGTGCTTCCTTGAACAGCGGCAATGGCTGGCTGGTTTCCTGCAGTCGCTGACGGAACCTCACCGGGTCGAACAAGGCCTCGCGCAGAGCGAGATCCGTGCGCAGTGGCGCAATGACAATGGCCGCAGAGGAAGCTGAGGGCGTCGATGAAGACGCGAGCGTTTCAGAAGTGTTCATCGCTGCGCCGTGTCAGCACCTCGACGCCATCGCTGGTGACGGCCAGGGTGTGTTCCCACTGGGCCGACAGTCGACGGTCCCGCGTAGTGACCGTCCAGCCGTCTGACTTCGACAGCTTGGTGTGATGAGTGCCGGCATTGAGCATGGGTTCGATCGTGAAGGTCATGCCTTCCTGCAGCACCACGCCCGTGCCGGGCTTGCCAAAGTGCAGCACCTGCGGGTCCTCATGGAAGATTCGGCCAATGCCGTGTCCGCAGTACTCGCGCACCACCGAGAAATGATTGCTTTCGGCGAGGCTCTGGATCACGTGCCCGATATCCCCGAGTCGAGTGCCGGGACGCACGATCTCGATGGCCCGATAGAGGCATTGCTTCGTGACCTCGACGAGGCGGCCCACATGGGCAGGCACTTCATCGATCACGAACATCTTGCTGGTATCGCCGTGGTAACCATCCTTGATGACGGTGACGTCGATATTGATGATGTCGCCCTTCTTGAGGATCTTCGCGTCGCTGGGAATGCCATGGCACACCACATGATTCACGGACGTGCAGATGGACTTCGGAAAGCCGTTGTAATTGAGCGGCGCCGGGATGGCCTGCTGCACGTTCACGATGTAGTCGTGACACAGCCGATCGAGCTCGCCGGTACTGACACCAGCCTGCACGTAAGGTCCGATCATCTCGAGGACCTCTGCCGCGAGCCTGCCGGCCACGCGCATTTTTTCCAGTTCTTGCGGCGTCTTGATGCTGATTGCCATGGTATGAAGTCGTTTGCAGCTCTGGCAGATCACTGCCGGGATGTTCAGGGCCGGGCCATTGTAAAGCAGGACTTGGGCGATTGACACCGCCTGGCCACCCGCGCCGCAGGCAGCGCAATGCATCCCGGCGCTTTATGTCCCCGGGGCGTTGTGGTATAAAGCTGCGCGCTTTGGGGCTCCCAGGGGTCCCAAGGCGCATTTCATTATCAACATCAACGTCGCACATATACCGACACATGTTTTCTGGGTGCCTCGCGCGCGACAGCGTGCACGGGGTGGAATCATGGGGTGTATGGAGGCTTAACCCGAACCAAAGGAAATCACATGGCTACTGTTTCAATGAAGGAAATGCTCAAGGCGGGCGTCCATTTCGGACACCAGGCGCGTTACTGGAATCCGAAAATGAAGAAGTTCATCTTCGGTGCACGCAACAAGATTCACATCATCAACCTCGAACACACCGTGCCGGCACTCAATGCCGCACTCGAGCAGGTCCATACGCTGGCGGCTCGCAAGAAGAAGGTCCTGTTCGTTGGCACCAAGCGAGCGGCCGGCAAGATCATCAAGGAGCAGGCAGAGCGCGCAGGCATGCCCTACGTCGATCACCGCTGGCTCGGCGGCATGCTGACCAACTACAAGACCATCCGTGGCTCCATCAAGAAGCTGCGCGACCTGGAAACCCAGGCTCAGGATGGCACCTTCGATCGCATGACGAAGAAAGAAGCCCTGATTCGTCGTCGCGCCATGGAAAAGCTCGAGCGCAGCATTGGCGGCATCAAGGAAATGGGCGGTCTGCCTGACGCGCTGTTCGTGATCGACGTCGATCACGAGCGCATCGCCATCACCGAAGCCAACAATCTGGGCATTCCCGTCATTGGCATAGTCGACACCAACAGCAATCCCGACGGCATTGATTTCCCGATCCCGGGCAATGATGACGCCATCCGCGCCATCGAGCTGTATGCGCGTGCCGTTGCCGATGCCTGCATCGAAGGCCGTGGCGACCTGAACGCCGTGAGCAGCGACAGCGAGTTCGTGGAAGTCAGCGACAGCGTTGCCGCGTCCGAGCAGGCCAGTGCCACAGGCGCCTGAGTCGCGCTGACAGTCGGAGGGCGGCCGGCGACGGCGCCCTCACTCTCATGATATTGCTGCCCGGCTCCTGGCCTTGGGCAGCAGTGCTGAAGCGGGAGAAAGAAGAGGGGCGTGGCCCCTTTTTTTTAATCCGTCGGATCACATCGAATTCATTCTGAAAATTGAACGAGGCAAGCAAATGGCAGAAATTACAGCAGGCATGGTCAAGGAGCTGCGTGAGCGCACTGGATTGGGAATGATGGATTGCAAGAAAGCGCTGGTGGAAGCCAACGGCGACATGGAAAAAGCCATTGACGACCTGCGCAAGGCCAGTGGCCTGAAGGCTGCCAAGAAGGCCGGCCGCATCGCTGCGGAAGGCGTGGTGCTGACCAAGGTCTCCGAGGATGGCAACTTCGGCATCATCGTCGAAGTGAACAGCGAAACCGATTTCGTGGCCCGCGACGAGAACTTCCTGGGCTTCGCCAACAAGGTGTTGCAGGAAGCATTCAATCGTCATGAAGCCGACGTGGCCGCCCTGATGGCCGGCGAGCTGGAAAAGGTTCGCGAAGCCCTGGTGCAGAAGATCGGCGAGAACATCAATGTGCGCCGCATCCAGATCGTGGAATTCAAGGACCCGAACGCCGGTATCGTGGACTCCTACATCCACAGCAACAACCGCATTGCAGTGGTGGTCGCGCTCAAGGGCGGCGATTCCTCGCTGGCGAAGGACATCGCGATGCACGTGGCAGCGGTGAATCCGCTGGTGGTCCGTGCCGAGGATGTGCCCAAGGAGCTGCTGGCCAAGGAATCCGAGATCTACTCGGCCCAGGCCCGTGAGAGCGGCAAGCCCGAGGACATCATCGAGAAGATGATCCAGGGTCGTCTGCGCAAGTACGTTGCCGAAGTCAGCCTGCTCGACCAGCCGTTCGTGAAGGATGGCGAGATCACCGTGGCTGCCCTGCTCAAGAAGGCAGGCGCCGACGTGGTGAGCTTCATCCGCTACGAAGTGGGCGAAGGCATCGAGAAGGAAGAAGTGGATTTCGCCTCTGAAGTGGCGGCCGCTGCAGGGCTGTAAGCAAGTCTCGACCGAGCACTGTGAGGACGTCATGCCCATGCTGAAAACCGAAAAGAAATACAAGCGCATCCTGCTCAAGCTCAGTGGCGAAGCATTGATGGGGGATGCCGACTTCGGCATCGACCCGAAAGTGCTGGATCGCATGGCCGTGGAAGTCGGTCAGCTGGTGGGGCTTGGCGTGCAGATCGGAATGGTGATCGGCGGGGGCAATCTGTTCCGCGGGGCCGCGCTGCATGCCGCCGGCATGGAGCGTGTCACGGGTGATCACATGGGTATGCTGGCCACCGTCATGAATGCGCTGGCGATGCGCGACGCCCTCGAGCGGGCCAGCATTGCCACGCGCGTCATGTCGGCCATTCCGATGAGCGGTGTCGTCGAGCATTACGACAGACGCACGGCCATCCGCCATCTGCGGGCTGGTGATGTGGTGATCTTCGCCGCCGGCACAGGCAATCCCTTCTTCACCACGGATTCCGCCGCCTGTCTGCGAGGTATCGAAATCGATGCCGAACTGGTGCTCAAGGCCACCAAGGTGGACGGTGTGTATTCCGCCGATCCGCATCTGGTGCCCGATGCCGTCAAGTACGATCGTCTGAGCTTCGACGAAGTGCTGGACAAGAAACTGGGCGTCATGGATCTGACGGCAATTGCCTTGATCCGCGAACATGACATTCCCGTGCGCGTGTTCAACATGAACAAGCCGGGTGCCCTGCTGAACAACGTCATGGGGGTGCCTGACGGAACCACCATCGAGAATCTCTGATCACTGCGAATTCCACTCTTCGCCCGCAACCATGGGGACAGCACGATGATTGACGACATTATCAAGGACGCCGAACAACGCATGGACAAGAGCCTTGTTGCGCTGGACACGGCTTTCAAGAAGATCCGCACAGGTCGTGCGCATCCCAGTCTGCTGGATACCATCATGGTGCCGTACTATGGCGCCGACACGCCCCTCAACCAGCTGGCCAATGTCACGGTGGAAGACGGTCGCTGCCTGGTGGTGGTGCCCTGGGAGCGCAAGCTGATCTCCGAGGTCGAGCGCGCCATCATGAAATCGGATCTTGGGCTCAATCCGTCCAACAACGGCGAATCCATCCGCGTGCCAATGCCGGCACTTACGGAAGAGACACGTCGCGAATACACCAAGCAGGCCCGTTCCGAGGCAGAAAACGCCCGGGTGGCGATTCGCAACATTCGTCGGGATGCCAATGGCGACATCAAGGACCTGCTGAAAGAGAAGGCCATCAGCGAGGACGATCAGCGGCGAGCAGAAGAGCGCATCCAGAAGCTGACGGACAAGTTCATCGCTGCCGTGGATGCCAGCTATGGCGTGAAGGAATCCGATCTGCTGTCCATGTAAGTACGGCCACTTCACTTCAGAGACAGACCTGCCTGATGCACACCACCACATCGATCAAGCCAGACGCCGGACAATTGCCGCAGCACGTGGCTGTCATCATGGATGGCAACAACCGCTGGGCCAGGGTCAAGGGTTTGGCGGGTTCCGCCGGCCATCGCGCGGGTGCCGAGGCGGCACGGGAGGTGGTCTACTCCTGTCTCAACCGCGGCATCAAGTACCTCACGCTCTTCGCTTTCAGCAGCGAGAACTGGCTGCGGCCCAACAAGGAAGTCCGCAGCCTCATGGCGCTCTTTCTCGCCGTTCTGAAGCACAAGGAAATCATGCAGTTGCACCGCAACAACGTGCGGCTGTGCTTCATAGGCAACCGGGAGAGTTTCGCGCCGGTGCTGCAGCGGCACATGCGTGAGGTCGAGGCATTGACGCAGCACAATACCGGCACGGTGGTGACCGTGGCGGCTGACTACGGCGGGCAGTGGGACATCGCCCGTGCCGCGCGCCTGCTGGCAGAGCAAGTGAAGCGAGGCGAGCTTGCTGCAGCCGACATCGATGTGGCGCAGATGCAGAAAGTCATCTCCCTGGGCGATTGCCGGCCGCCTGATCTTTGCATCCGCACAGGGGGCGAGAGTCGCATCAGCAATTTCCTGCGCTGGCAGTTTGCCTACACCGAGCTGTGCTTCACTGACTGCTACTGGCCCGATTTCGATGATGCCCAGTTCGAGCTGGCCATGCAGGACTATGGTCGACGGCAGCGCCGCTTCGGCCATCTCGACACTCCCTCGCACAGCGACGAGCTGCCGGGCAAGGGGAGCACGAGCAGTGCTTAGGACCAGGGTCATCACCGCGCTGGTCTTGCTGGCCGTGCTGGTGGCGGCCACTTTCCGGACCAGCCCGTTTCAATTCGCTGTCTTCGTCAGTGCCGTGCTGACCCTGGGGGTGCTGGAGTGGACCCGCTTGATGGGCCTCACGCAGCCGCTGGCGCGAGCAGCCTACATGCTGCTCATCCTTGTCAGCATGCTCGGACTTGCCGTCCTCATGGGGCTGCAGCCTGCGGCCCCCGTGCTCGAGCGCTCCGTGGTTCTCGCAGTGACCGGCGCAGGCGTCGGGTTCTGGTGCCTCGCTGCGTGGCTGGTCATGAGTTTTCCTTCGACAAGGACGCTCTGGGAGACGCCGCCCCGCACAGCACTCATGGGGCTGTTCACCTTGCTGCCTGTGTGGTGCGCCCTGATTCAATTGAAGTACCTCAACAGCGCCGGCTACCTCGTGCTCGCCGTCATTGCACTGGTCAGCATCGCCGATATCGGCGCCTATTTCGTCGGTCGTGCATGGGGCAGCAGCAAGCTGGCGCCACAGGTCAGTCCCGGGAAGTCCTGGGCGGGCTTCTGGGGCGGGATGAGCGCCTCGGCCCTGCTGGCCTGTCTGCTGCTGGTGCCGGTCAACACCTATGTTCAGCCGTTGAATCCCCCTGCCGTTGTCCTGCTTCTGCTGACGGCCGTCGTGGTCGCGGTGTTCAGTGTCTTCGGCGATCTGTTCGAGAGCATGCTCAAGCGCAGCCAGGGCATGAAGGACAGCGGCAGCCTGTTGCCTGGACACGGTGGTGTGCTGGATCGCATCGACAGTCTGACGGCCGCCGCGCCCGTGTTCGTGTTCATGCTGCTGCTGGTCTTCGGGGAGTGGCACTGGCAATGAGCGCTCCGGTTCATCACGCCCCCCGCATCAGTGCCACCCGCAGCATCAGCCTGCTGGGCGCTACCGGCTCCATCGGCAAGAGCACGCTGGAGGTCATCGCGCTGCACCCGCAGTACTCGGTGTTCGCCTTGACTGCCAACAGCAATGTCGCGCTCATGCTGGAACAGTGCCTGCGTTTCGCGCCGCGCTTTGCGGTCATGGTGGACGAATCCGCTGCCGAGGAGCTGACACGGGCGCTTGTCCGCCACGGCAGTGCCACGTGCGTGCTGGCCGGCCCTCAGGGCTTGATCGAGGTGGCGAGTCATCCCGAGGTCGATACGGTCATGGCAGCCATCGTGGGTGCCGCCGGGCTGCCGTCCGCACTTGCCGCGGTGCAGCACTCCAAGAAGGTGCTGCTGGCAAACAAGGAAGCCCTGGTGATGGCGGGTGACCTGTTCATGGACGCACTGGCGCAGAGCCAGGCTGTCCTGCTGCCCATCGACAGCGAACACAATGCCGTCTTCCAGTGTCTGCCGCAGCACTCGCGTGCCACTGCCGATGGGCTTCCGGCTCTGGGTGTGCGCCGCATTCTGCTGACCGCCTCGGGCGGTCCGTTCCGCGAATGGCCGCTGGAGCACTTGCATGCTGTCACTCCGGAGCAGGCCTGCAAGCATCCCAACTGGAGCATGGGGCGCAAGATCTCGGTGGACTCCGCCAGCATGATGAACAAGGGACTGGAAGTCATCGAGGCCTGCTTCCTCTTTGGTGTCGGCCCGGAACTGGTTGATGTGCTGATCCATCCGCAAAGCATCGTGCACTCCATGGTGGAATATACCGACGGCTCGGTGCTGGCCCAGATGGGCAGCCCCGACATGCGGATTCCCATTGCGCATTGTCTGGCGTGGCCCCAGCGCATCGCTTCCGGGGCGGCTTTCCTCGATCTGACGAGGCAGGGCGCCTTGCAGTTCCATGCGCCCGACCTCGAACGTTTTCCCTGCCTGCGGCTTGGCATCGAGGCGGCTCGGGCGGGCGGTACGGCACCGACCATCCTGAATGCCGCCAACGAAGTGGCGGTGGAGGCGTTCCTCAGGGGAGAAAGTGGTTTCACGGCGATACCCGCCATCATCGAGCAGACGCTGGCACAAATGACTTGTCGCAAAGCGGAGTCAGTCGATATGATTCGGCAGGTCGACGAGCAGGCGAGAACCCTTGCACGACGCCTGATTCAAAGGCGCTGAACCTGATGCAGCGGCCCCGCAGCGGCATTGAAGAAGGCTTGGCGGGACACACGTGCAGCTCTGCTGCAGACAGAGGTCGGAAGCGATAGGCAGCATGGCTCAAGAACTCCTGATCAACATCGCGGCTCTGATCGTGACCCTGGGTATCCTGGTCACGGTGCATGAGTTCGGTCATTTCTGGGTGGCGAGACGCTGCGGCGTGAAGGTGCTGCGCTTCTCGATCGGCTTTGGCAAGGCAGTGAAAACCTGGATCGGCAAGGATGGCACCGAATACGTGATCGCCCCCATTCCGCTGGGGGGCTATGTCAAGATGCTCGGTCAGGAAGACACCAGCATGGCCGATCTCGACGCCATTCCGCCCGCTGAGCGGCAACAGTACTTTTCCTGCAAGCCCCTGTGGCAGCGCATGGCCATCGTGGCAGCCGGTCCCATCGCCAATTTCCTGCTTGCCATCCTCGTCTTCTGGGTGATCAATGTTGGCTACGGTCTCAGTGGCACTGCGCCGGTCATCGCGACTGTCACCGAGAATTCCCCGGCCTGGGAGGCCGGCCTGCGCCCGGGCGATGAGATCACTGCCATCGATGGCGAGCCCACCCGGATCTGGCAGCAGGTGACCATGCAATTGCTGGAGCGCCTTGGCGAGACCGGCACACTGCAGATCCAGGCCATCCCGGCCGGTGAGTCGACCGCGCGGGAATTCAGCGTCGCGCTGCTGAACTGGCAGTCCGATACCGCCGAGCCCAATCCCCTGGGGTCGCTCGGGCTGGTGCAGTACGAGATTCCTCCGGTGATCGAAGGTCTGGTAGATGGCGGCGCTGCACAGCGTGACGGCCTCGCGCCTGGTGACCGGATCCTGCAGGCCGATGGACAGCCTGTCACCGGCTGGGTGCAGTGGGTGCAGCTGGTGCGTGCGAGCCCGGAACTCCCCCTGAATGTGCTTGTCCAACGGGGCAGCGAGCAGGTCGCCCTGACGGTGGTGCCCGATCGCGTGACCGCCGAGGACGGCAGCATCATGGGCAGTATCGGCGCCTACGTGCAGGAGTTCGATCTCTATGCCAGTCTGCCGCCGGAGCGCATTCGCGAAGTGAACTACAACGTGTTTACCGCGTTGATTCCTGCAGTGCAGGAGACCTGGGACAAATCGGTGTTCGTGCTCGAGTCCATGAAGAAGATGCTGGTCGGGTTGATCTCGGTGAAGAACATCAATGGGCCGATCACCATTGCTCAGGTCGCTGGAGACACCGCCAGTTATGGCCTCGAGGTCTATCTCGGCTTCCTGGCCGTCTTGAGCATCAGTCTTGGCGTGCTGAATCTGTTGCCGATTCCCGTGCTGGATGGTGGTCATCTGCTTTACTACACGGTGGAAGCCGTCATACGCAGACCAGTGCCGGAGCGCATCCAGGCCATGGGGCTGCAACTGGGGCTCCTGCTTATCTCGGGCGTCATGGTGCTGGCGATATACAACGATGTCAGTCGTCTCTTGTGACACCGGGGATCCTGCGCATTACTCTCTTTCCTTTTTGAAACAATATTCATGACCAGAAAGTTACTCAGTACCTTGGTGTTGTCCTCCATCGCGGCAACGAGTGCCTACGGGCAAAGCTTCGTGATCGAAGACATTCAGATCGACGGTCTGCAGCGCATCTCCTCCGGCATCGTGTTCGGCCTGTTGCCTGTGGGCATTGGCGACGAAGTCAGTGATCAGGTGCCGGCGGAAATCATCCGCGCGATCTCCGCGTCCGAGTACTTCGAGGAAGTGGAGGTAGCCCGCGAGGGCAATGTGCTCTTCATCTCGGTGCTCGAGCGCCCCTCCGTCAGTGAGATCAACATCACCGGCAACCGGGTGCTGAAGACGGAGGACATCCTCGAGAACATGGCGACAGCCGACATCAGCGAGGGGGGCATCTTCACGCGCGCCACGCTGGAGGCCATTCGTCAGGGCATTCAGGAGGTCTATTCCGGTCGTGGCCGCTACGGCACCACGGTCGATATCGAGATCGAAGAGCAGCCCCGCAATCGTGTCGCCATCAACATGACGATCAACGAAGGGGAGGAGAGCCGCATCCAGTACATCAACATCGTCGGCAACAATGCCTTTGACGATGAGGAATTGCTGGCCTTGTTCGAACTGGGCAAGAAGCCGTGGTACAACCCGTTCAGTCGACGCAACCGCTACTCGCGCGAGCAGTTCACCGGAGATCTGGAACGGTTGACTTCGCATTACATGGACAACGGCTACGTGCGTTTCAATGTCGACTCCACGCCGGTATCCATCACGCCAGACAACGAACAGATCTACATCACACTCAATGTCACCGAGGGCGAGAAATACGTCGTCAACGAAGTGAACCTCGCCGGTGATCTGGTGAATGCCGAGGCGATCCTGCGTGCCTATACCGTGGTGGCCCCCGGCCAGACCTTCTCGCAGGCCCTGGTCACGGCCACCGAAGAGTACATGACCCAGGTGCTGGGCAATTTCGGCTATGCCTTCGCCGAGGTCAACGGCGAGCCGCAGATCAACGAGGAAGACCAGACGGTGGACGTCACGTTCTTCGTCGAGCCGGGCAATCGCACCTATGTCAATCGCGTGAATTTCATCGGCAATACTGCCACGGCAGACGACGTGCTGCGGCGCGAGATGCGTCAGCTCGAAAGCGCGCCGGCCTCCAGTCAGTTGATCGAACTGTCCAAGGTGCGCCTGGAGCGACTGGGGTATTTCTCCACCGTGGAGGTGGAAACCATCGAGCTGCCGGGGTCCGATGATCAGATCGATGTGCAGTACACGGTCGAGGAGCAGAACTTCAGCAACATCTCCTTCAGCGTGGGCTCGGGCGGAGGAGGGGACTTCTTCATCAGTTCGTCCCTGCAGGCGCAGAACTTTCTGGGCACCGGGCGCACCGTCGGCATCGGCGTGAACAAGAGCACTTTCCAGAAGAGCCTTAACTTCAGCTACCTGGACCCGTACTTCACGGCAGATGGCGTGAGTCGCGGTTTCAACCTGTTTCTGCAGGAACAGGATTCGCCCTTCAACATTGCCAGTTTCTCCACCAAGTCCTATGGCGGTTCGTTCAACTTCGCCTACCCGATCAGCGAGATCCAGCAGATCGGCTTCAATGTGGGGTATACCCACACCGAGTTGAGCTCCGGAGGGCTGTCCGTGCAGGAGATCGAGTCCAGTCCCAAGCTGTTCGACGGAGTGGACCTCTATATCGTGAACCCGGCCAATCCGAACCCCTTCGATGGTCCCGTTGTCGACGGCGTCACCGGCTTGATTGCCAATCTGCCCAGCGAATACCTGAACCTGAACCCCGAGCCCGGTTTCATCGACAGACAGGGCACCGTCTTCGACAATTTCTCGTTCTCTGCCAACTGGCTGCGCAGCACGCTCAACCGCGGACAGCTGCCAACTGATGGCACCTTCCAGCAACTGTCGCTGGAGCTGACCACGCCAGGCAGCGACCTGGAGTATTACAAGCTCAACTATGCCGGTCAGTTCTATCAGCCGCTGTGGGGCGACTTCGTGCTTGCCCTGCGCGCCAACCTTGGCTACGGCGATGGTTTCGGCAAGACGCAGGGACTGCCCTTCTTCAACAATTTCTTCGCGGGCGGTCTGGCCCAGAATGGTGTGGTGCGAGGATTCGACGAGAACAGTCTGGGCCCGCGCAGCACGGATCCGCAGCGTTATCAGATCGGCAACGCCACGCTCAAGCGAGACGAGAACGGCAATATCATTCGTGATGCCCTTGGCATTGCCGAGATCGATCCGAACATTTTCGGTTACCAGACTACCCCGGTGCTGGACGCCGATGGCAATCAAGTGGTGGGTGCCAATGGTGTTCCGCAGGTGCAGCTCGCTGTCGAGAACGTGTCCCTCAATCAGGAACTGGACGCATTTGGGGGTAATATATTGACCACTGGTAGTGTAGAATTGCTCTTCCCGATTCCGTTCGTGACTGATCGCAGCAGGGTTCGTTCATCCTTGTTCCTAGACGTCGGAAACGTATTCTCGACCAGCTGCTCGGCCAGACAATCTTTGCAGAACAACTGCAGCGATTTCGATGTGGGAGAGCTGCGATATTCGATGGGGCTCAGCGTGACCTACCTGTCACCTTTTGGTCCGCTGACCTTTTACGTCGCCAAACCCTTCACCAAGGATGAGTTTGACGATGAAAAGAATTTCGATTTTACGATTGGTGCCGGCTTCTGACGGCATCAGTACAACAAGAACTAGGCAGCGGCACACGTTTGCCAATCAAGTCATTCGGAGACATATAACGTGAAAACCTTCATCAAAGCACTTGCAGTGGCAGGCTCGATTCTGGTGGCTGGCAGCGCCTTCGCGCAACAACCTGTGGTGGGCGTGGTGAATCTCGAGCAAGCACTGTTCAATTCCCAGGCTGCGCAGGAGCTGCAGGCCGCGATTCAGGAAGAATTCCGCGACGACCAGACGCGGGCAGATCAGCTCAACACCGAACTGACCGAGCTGGCGGAGCGTGCTCAGCGTGATGAGTCCATCATGAGTGATGCAGAGAAGCGTCGAGTCACGTCCGAAGCCCAGGAAAAGCAGGTGCAGTTGCAGATGATTGCCGAACGCGTGCAGGCGGCCCTGCAGGAGCGCAATCAGAGTTTCATCGAAAGCATGCGCGAGAATCTTGGCAACGCCATCCAGGCCGTGGTGCAGGAAGGCGGTTACAACATCGTGCTCAATGCTGACAGCGTGGCGTTCTTCGACAATACCTACGACATCACGGCGAAAGTGACTGCCAAGCTGAACGAGCTGTCCCAGTAAGGTCTGGCGCAGAAAGGTTCTCACCAGGTGAGCACTTCCACTGTCCATACACTTGGTGAGCTGGCGAACCTGCTGGAGGTCCGCCTCAACGGTGATCCCTCGGTACTCATTACCGGCTTGGCGACGCTCAAGAGTGCCGTGCCCGGTCAACTGAGCTTTCTCAGCAACCCTCGCTATGCGTCCCAACTGGCACACTGTCGTGCTTCTGCCGTGATCGTCGATGCGGAGTATGCAGGGGCCTGCCCGGGTGCGCAGCTGATTTCCAGCACTCCGTATGTGACCTATGCCAGGGCGTCCCAACTCTTCGGGGCAGAGCGCAAGCCGGCAGCCGGGATTCATCCCTCCGCGAGCATCGCGGCGGACGCGACGATCGCATCCGATGTGAGCATTGCGGCCAATGCCGTGATCGAGTCGGGCGTCAGGATCGGTTCCGGCAGTGTGATCGGGGCAGGATGCTATGTCGGTGCGGACTCCACGCTGGGAGAGCACTGCATGTTGTATCCGAATGTCACCATCTATCAGGGCGTCACGATCGGCAACAGCGTGGTGCTGCATTCTTCCGTGGTGATCGGTGCCGATGGCTTCGGTTTCGCCTTTGATGGCAGGCGCTCGGTCAAGATCGCGCAGCTCGGCGGCGTGCAGATCGGCGACGACGTCGAGATCGGGGCAGGCTCCACGGTGGACCGCGGGGCGCTGGATGACACCATCATCGGACAGGGCGTGAAGATCGACAATCAGGTGCAGATCGCACACAACTGCGTCATTGGCGAGCACACCATCATCTGCGGTTGCAGTGCCATCGCCGGCAGCACGAGCATCGGCCGTTACTGCACCATTGGTGGCGGCGTCGGCGTCATCGGCCACTTGCAGATTGCGGACAAGGTCATGATCAGCGCCATGTCGCTGGTCAGCCAGTCGATCAGCGAATCAGGCATCTACTCGTCCGGAACCGGACTTCTGGAATCGAAGGAATGGAAGCGCAACATCGTGCGGTTTCGCCAGCTTGATGACATGGCCAAGCGCCTGCGTGAGCTGGAAAGACTGGCACAGGGCAGACCGTCTGCCCCGGGGGACTCCGTCTGAAGGAGTCCGCCGCCCAAGAACACCTGTTTCAGGAAAACAACACAATGATGAACGTGGAAGAAATCAAGGAATACCTGCCGCAGCGCTACCCGTTTCTGCTGGTTGATCGGGTACTGCAGATCGAGCTCGGCAAGCGCATCCTTGCGTACAAGAATGTCACCGTGAACGAAGAGTTCTTCGAGGGACATTTTCCGGACAAGCCCATCATGCCGGGTGTGCTGATCATTGAAGCCCTGGCACAGGCCGCAGGCGTGCTGGGCTTCAAGAGTCAGGAAAAGAAGCCGAAGGATGGTTACCTGTACTATTTCGTCGGCGCTGACGAAGTGCGTCTGAAGCGCCCCGTGGTACCTGGAGATCAGCTGATGCTGGAAGCGGAGATCATCACCAGCAAGCGTGGCATCTACAAGTTCAATTGTCGTGCCTTCGTGGGTGAAGAGACGGTAGGCACGGCGATCATCATGTGCGCAGAAAGGAAAAACGAAATTGATTGATTCACGCGCAATAATAGACCCCAGTGCGCGTCTGGCGGCGAATGTCACGGTGGGGCCATGGTCCATCATCGGGCCCGGTGTCGAGATCGGTGAAGAGACTCAGATCGCCTCGCATGTCGTCATTCGCGCGAATACCCGCATAGGGGCCAGGAACCGCATCTTCCAGTTCGCCTCCATCGGCGAAGAGCCTGCCGACAAGAAATTCACGGGCGAAGAGACCTGGCTGGAAGTCGGGTCCGACAACATCATCCGCGAAGGAGTCACGCTGCACCGCGGCACTGGCTTCGGTGGCAGTTACACCCGCATCGGCAGTCACAATCTGCTGATGCCCTATGTCCATGTTGCGCATGACTGCATCGTGGGCAGCCACACCATCTTCGCCAACAACGTGGGCATTTCCGGGCACGTGGAAGTGGGCGACTGGGCCATCCTTGGCGGCTACGCCGGGGTCAACCAGTTCCTGAAGATCGGCGCGCACGCCATGATCGGCGGCATGACCCATGTGAGCAATGATGTGCCGGCCTATGTGATTGTCAGTGGCACGCCCCCCGAGGCGCGCAGCATCAACGCCATCGGCTTGGAGCGACGCGGGTTCACCAAGGATGCCATCACGCGCATCCGGCGGGCGTTCAAGATTGTCTATCTGAAAGGACTGACCTTGCAGGAAGCGCTCGAGCAGCTCGATCCCATGGCCGCGGAATTCGTCGACATCAAGCTCTTCGTCGACTCCATTCGCGCCTCCACGCGGGGCATTCAGCGCTGAGCAGGGAGACACGCGCGTGCGAGTCGGCATGATAGCGGGCGAAACATCCGGAGACATGCTCGGCGTGGCCCTGATGCAGGCGATTCGCAGGCGCTGTCCGCAGGCCCGGTTCGAGGGCATCGGCGGTCCGCGCATGCTCGCCGAAGGCTTTCACAGCTTCTTTCCGATGGAGCGCCTGTCCGTCATGGGCTTCATCGAGCCCCTGGGAAGACTCCCCGGACTGCTGCACATCAAGAAATCCCTGGTCCGTCATTTCCAGCAATCACCGCCTGATGTCTTCATCGGCATCGATTCGCCAGGCTTCAATCTGCGCATCGAGCAGGAACTGCACGATCTCGGCATTCGCACCGTGCACTATGTCAGCCCGAGTGTCTGGGCCTGGGGACAGAAGCGTATTCACAAGATTGCCCGGGCAGTCGATCTGGTGCTGGCTCTGTTTCCGTTCGAGACGGCCATCTACGAGCAGCATCAGGTGCCGGCGCGCTTCGTGGGGCATCCACTGGCCGACACGATTGCCCTGGATGCGGGCGATGCACTGCACCGTCAGCGAGCCCGCGAGGCGCTTGGCCTGAACGCAGACGGCCGCGTGATTGCCTTGCTGCCAGGCAGTCGCCGGGATGAGATCAACAGGCTGGGCGCCATCTTCATCGCCACGGCTCTACGTTGTCTGGGCCAGAACCCCACTCTGCGTTTCGTGATTCCCTGCGCTAATGCCGAACGTCGCGCACAGGTGCTCGCGCTGCTGCAGGCGCACGGAGCCGGAGATCAGTTCATGGTGTTCGAAGGCAATTCCCATCAAGCCATGCAGGCGGCCGATCTGGTGTTGCTTGCCTCCGGCACGGCCACGCTCGAAGCCATGCTGCTGCGTCGTCCCATGGTGGTGTGTTATCGACTGGCGTCGCTGACCTGGATGCTTGCCTCGCGCATGCTCAAGGTGCCTTATGTCTCTCTGCCCAATCTGTTGGCGGCGCAGCGACTGGTACCGGAGTTTCTTCAGGATGAGGTGACACCCGAGAGGCTCGCGGGGGCCTTGCAGGACTGGCTGGACCAGCCTGGGCGACAGGCAGAACTGCTGGAGCGCTTTGCGCAGATCCACCACACCATACGCCGCGATGCCAGCAGTCAGGCGGCGGATGCCATCGTGAGTCTGGTGGAGGCAGGAACGCGGGATGAGCGCTGAACTGCTGGAACTGCCGATGTGGCGGTATCCGTATCCCTGCGCGCCCCTGGCCCCGGTGGCGGGCGTTGACGAGGCGGGCAGGGGGCCACTCGCCGGCGATGTCGTCGCCGCGGTCGTGATCCTGGATCCCCAGCGCCCCATCGCCGGTCTGAATGACTCCAAGAAGTTGTCCGAGCGTGCACGCGAGTCCGCCTGCGAGCGCATCGTCGAGAACGCGCTGTGCTATTCTCTCGGCCGTGCCACGGCAGCGGAGATCGACGCCCTCAATATCCTGCAGGCCAGCCTGCTGGCCATGTGGAGGGCCGTGGACGGCCTGCGGCTGGCGCCAGGTCATGTCTATGTCGACGGTCTGCATTGCCCGCGCTGGCCGTACTCCGGGACGGCAGTGGTCAAGGGCGACTCCCGCGTCGACTGCATCGCCGCCGCCTCGATTCTGGCCAAGGTCACGCGTGACCGCGAGATGCGAACGCTGGACGGGCAATACCCGGGCTATGGCTTTGCCGTGCACAAGGGCTATCCCACGGCCGCGCATCTGCAGGCGCTGGCGCGGCTGGGGCCGACCCCCGTCCATCGCATGACTTATGCACCGGTGCGCCGGGCGCTGGGCGTCGAGAGCGCCGCACACATCACTGCCACCCTGGATCTCTGAGTCACCTGGCCCCTATGTCATTGTCTTCTGCCTTCGTCCATCTGCGCCTCCACACGGAATACTCAATCGTGGACAGTGTCGTGCGCATCGACGATCTGGTGCAGCAGGTGGCGGCGGCCGGCATGCCCGCCGTTGCCATCACCGACCACGTCAATCTGTTCGGGCTGATCAAGTTCTACAGCGCGGCGATGAGCGCGGGTGTGAAGCCCTTGTGCGGTTGCGATGTGCTGGTCGAGAACGACGACAATCCGCAGCGCCCTTTTCCGCTGGTGCTGCTGGTGCGCAACAAGACCGGCTATCGCAATCTCACCGAGTTGATCTCCCGGGCCTATACGGAAAAGTCCCCCTCCGGCCTGGTGACTGTGCGTCGCGAATGGATCGAGGAGCGCGCACAGGGGCTGATTGCCCTTTCGGGGGGGCGTGAGGGCGAGATCGGGCGCCTGTTGCAGGAATCCCCGGAGAAGGCCCCCGGAGTGCTTGCGCGCTGGATGCAGTGCTTTCCTGACAGTTTCTATCTGGAGCTGCAACGCACGGGGCGCGACGGCGAGCAGCGCTACATCGAGGCCGCCGTGGCGCTGGCGGCTGCGGCGCGCTGCCCCGTTGTCGCGACGAATGACGTGCGCTTCCTGCAGCGTGACGACTTCGAGGCCCACGAGGTGCGCGTCTGCATCAACGAGCGCCGTACCCTCGATGACCCGCGTCGATCGCGCCATTACAGCGAGCAGCAGTACCTGCGCAGTCCGGCCGAGATGGCCGAATTGTTCAGCGACCTGCCCGAAGCCATCGAGAACACGCGGGCCATCGCGATCCGCTGCAATCTTGAGCTCGCACTGGGCAAGCCCTACCTGCCGAACTATCCCGTGCCGCCAGGCGAGACGGTCGATGCCTTCTTCCGTCGCGTGAGTCGTGAAGGCCTGCAGGCGCGACTGGAGAAACTGCTGCCGCGCGAGCAGTTTGTGGGCGAGCAGGCACTTCAGGAGCGTGAGCAGGCGTGTCGGCAATACTACGAGCGGCTGGATTTCGAGCTGAACGTGATCATCCAGATGGGCTTCCCGGGCTACTTCCTCATCGTGATGGAGTTCATCCAGTGGGCTCGCCAGAACGACATTCCGGTCGGACCGGGCCGAGGGTCTGGTGCAGGTTCCATCGTCGCCTATGCGCTGGGCATCACCGATCTTGACCCGCTGCGCTATGACCTGCTGTTCGAGCGCTTCCTCAATCCGGAGCGCGTGTCCATGCCCGACTTCGACGTCGATTTCTGCATGGACGGCCGCGACCGCGTGATCGCCCATGTGGCGGAGATGTACGGCAAGGAAGCTGTTTCGCAGATCATCACTTTTGGCACCATGGCGGCCAAGGCCGTGGTGCGCGATGTGGCAAGAGTGCAGGGCAAGTCCTACGGTCTGGCCGACAAGCTCTCCAAACTGATTCCGTTCGAGGTCGGCATCACGCTGTCCAAGGCACTGGAATCCGAAGCCGCGCTGCGCGAATTCGTCGAAGCGGATGACGACGCGCAGGAAATCATGGAGATGGCGCTGAAACTGGAAGGCCTGACGCGCAATGTCGGCAAGCATGCGGGCGGGGTGGTGATCGCGCCCACGCGTCTCACGGACTTCTCTCCACTGTATTGCGATGAGAACGGCGAAGGTCTGGTGACGCAGTTCGACAAGAATGACGTGGAAACTGCCGGGCTGGTGAAGTTCGATTTCTTGGGGCTGCGCACGCTCACGATTATCGACTGGGCGGTCAAGATGATCAACGCGCAGGAGCCGCAGGCGCGCGAGCATCCGCTTGACATCACGGCGATCCCGCTGGATGACAGGAAAGTCTACGAGCTGTTGCAGCGGGGTGAGACCACCGCCGTGTTCCAGCTGGAATCCCGCGGCATGAAGGATCTGATCAAGCGTCTGTTGCCCAGTCGCTTCGAGGACATCATCGCTCTGGTGGCGCTGTTTCGCCCGGGGCCGCTGCAATCGGGCATGGTGGATGACTTCATCAACCGCAAGCATGGTCGGGCCGAGGTGGATTATCCGCATCCGGACCTCGAGCCGGTGCTTTCCAACACTTACGGCGTGATTCTCTACCAGGAACAGGTGATGCAGATCGCCCAGGTGCTGGCGAACTACAGTCTGGGCGGCGCCGACATGCTGCGTCGTGCCATGGGCAAGAAGAAGCCCGAGGAAATGGCGCAGCAGCGTGATGCCTTCATGACTGGCGCGAGCGCACGCGGCATCGCGCCGGAACGCGCAGGCGCCATTTTCGATCTGATGGAGAAATTCGCCGGCTACGGCTTCAACAAGTCCCACTCGGCTGCGTATGCACTCGTCTCGTACCAGACGGCATGGCTGAAGGAGCATTACCCGGCCTATTTCATGGCCGCGGTGCTCTCGGCGGACATGCAGAACACCGACAAGATCGTGACCCTGGTGGAAGAGTGTCGCGAAATGCGGCTGCCCCTGATCGTGCCCGACGTGAATCTCGGTGAATTCAACTTCACGGTCAACAACAAGCGCGAGATCGTCTATGGCCTGGGCGCGATCAAGGGCCTGGGGGAGGGCCCGATCAATGCCATCATCGAGGCCCGCAAGAGTGGCGGCCCCTTTACCTCGCTGCTGGATTTCTGCCGACGGGTGGACAGTCGCGCCTTGAACAAGCGTGCCCTGGAAGCGCTGGTGCGTGCCGGAGCGCTCGACAGTCTGCAGGAAGGCGGCAAGGATCTGGCGCGGGCAGTGCTCTGGGAATCCATTCCTGACACCATGAAGGCAGCCGAGCAGAGCAGTCGCAATCAGGCGCTCGGCGTGCAGGATCTGTTCGGTGACATCATTCCGGTGGTAGAGACGCCGCTGAGTGTTCCCGGGTCGCGCACACGCGTGCGGCCCTGGTCCGAACAGCAGCGCCTGACGGCGGAACGCGAAACCCTCGGGCTGTATTTCAGTGGCCATCCCGTCGATGAGTTCCTGCCGGAGCTCGCACGTTTCACGCGCGACAGGCTGGCGAATCTGAAGCCCGAGCGCGAGAGCCAGTTGCTGGCAGGCCTGGTGGTGGACTTGCGCTTCATGAAGAGTCGGCGTGGCGAGCCCATCGCGTTGATACAGCTGGATGATCGCAGCGCCCGCTTCGAGGTGTCGCTGTTCGGCAAGGAATATGAGCAGCACCGTGAGTTGCTGGTGAAGAACAGCCTTCTGGTCTTCGACTGTCTTGTCAGCATCGACGACTACAACGGCACCATGCGCGGCCGCGGTCGCGAGGTGATGACGCTGGACCAGGCCCGTGCGCGCTACGCCCGCAGCCTGGATCTGCGTCTGCGCCACGATGCGTTGACCGCGGATTTCCTCCATGTTCTGGAGCGACAGCTGCAGGCGCATCGCCCGCCGCCCGCACCGCCTGCCGCATCGCCGGACGGCAGTCAGAAGCAGGCTGCCGCGGGCTGTCCCGTGCGCATCTTCTACGAGCGGCGCGATGTCCGCGGCACGCTGGTGCTCGGCGATCCGTGGCGCGTGCTGCCGAGCCAGGCCCTGCTGCAGGCCCTGCAGGAAGAGTTCGGCCGCAGTGCCGTGGCGCTGTCCTACCAGTCCTGACGCGCCGTCCGCCCCTGTCGCTATCCGCGCAGGCCTTTTGCTATCATTGCCCGCAAGCCAAGCAAGACAACCGGGACACTCTACGCCATGAATCCGAATTACCTGGACTTTGAACAGCCCATCGCCGATCTGGAAGTGAAGATCAATGAACTGCGACTGGTGGGCGCGGACAACAAGCTCAACATCACGGACGAGATCCAGAAACTGCAGGACAAGAACAGGAAGCTCACTGAGAAGATCTATTCCTCGCTGACGCCCTGGCAGATATCCCAGGTCGCACGTCATCCGCTGCGCCCCTACACGCTCGACTACATCAGCCTTCTGTTCACGGATTTCGACGAGCTGCATGGCGATCGCCTGTTTGCCGACGATCTGGCGCTGATCGGTGGTGTGGCCCGTCTGGACGGACGCCCGGTCATGGTCATCGGTCACCAGAAGGGGCGTGGCACCAAGGAGAAAGTGCGGCACAATTTCGGCATGCCGCGTCCGGAAGGCTATCGCAAGGCTCGACGACTCATCGCCATGGCCGAACGCTTCAAGTTGCCGGTGCTCAGCTTCATCGACACGCCTGGCGCGTACCCCGGCATCGACTCGGAAGAGCGTGGCATCAACGAGGCCATCGCGGAGAACATGGCCATGATGTCCACCGTGCGAACGCCGCTGATCGCCACGGTCACCGGCGAGGCCAATTCTGGCGGGGCCATCGCCATCGGCATCGCCGATCACCTGAACATGCTGGAATACTCCACCTACACGGTCATCACGCCGGAAGGCTGCGCCACCATTCTGTGGAAGTCGGCCGAATATGCCTCCGCCGCGGCGGAGGCCATGGGCGTGACCTCGCGCCGTCTGGAGGAACTCGGCATTGTCGACAGCACGATTCGCGAGCCTCTGGGTGGTGCCCATCGCGATGTCGCCGCCACGGCGGCCAACATCAAGACAGCGCTGATCGAGCAGGTGGATCGCCTGAGTGCCATGCGCATCGAGACTCTGCTGGAGCGACGCTACCAGCGCCTGATGAGCTACGGAGTCCCCGCCTGAGGCCATGTCCTTCACTGTCGAGTCACTGAGCGAACAGCTGGCCCGGTTTCCCCCGGACACTCGCTTCGCGGTGGCCTTCAGTGGCGGAATGGATTCCACCGTCCTTCTGCACGCCACCCATGCCGCCTTGCGTCAGCGTGAGGCAGGGGCACTGCGCGCCATTCACATTCATCACGGGCTCAGCCCCCATGCCGACAGCTGGGCAGCACACTGCGAGGAGCGCTGCGCAGCGCTGGGCGTCGCCCTGCAGGTGGAGCGAGTGCAAGTGCGAGCTCAGGCCGGGGCGAGTCTCGAGAATCTGGCGCGTGAACGCCGTTATGAGGCGTTCGAGACGCTGCTTGGCCGTGAGGAGGTGCTGCTGATGGCGCATCACCTGGATGACGAGGCCGAGACCTTTCTGCTGCGCACGCTGCGCGGTGCGGGCCCGCGCGGTCTGGCAGCCATCCCGGCCATGCGCCCGCTGGGACGCGGCGTGTTGTTCCGCCCGTTGCTTGAGCAGCGCCGCGAGGAACTGGAGTCGTGGGCGACGGTGCTCGGGTTGCGCTGGATCGACGATGAGAGCAATGCCAGTCTGCGTTTCGATCGCAATTATCTGCGCCACGTCGTCCTGCCCTTGCTTGCGGAGCGCTGGCCAGCCTATCGCGAGTCCTGGTGGCGCACTGCCTTGCTGGCCGGCGAGGCCGATGAACTGAGCGAGGCGCTGGCGCAGCTCGATCTTGCACTGGTGAAGACCGCCAGCCCCACGGTGCTCGATCAGATCGCGTTGCAGCGCTTGAGTCCGGCGCGCCAGCGCAATGTCCTGCGGTACTGGTTGCAGCAGGCCGGAGCGCCGGATCCTGGCTGGAATGTCCTGACTCATATCGTCAATGACATGCTGACTGCCGGCCCTGATGCGCATCCGGAAGTGCGCTGGCGCGAGGCGACGCTCAGCGTCGTGGTGCGTCGACACAAGGGCGGTCTGCATCTGCAGAGAGTGGTGCAGAGCGTGTCCCCCACTTCGTGCTACTCCTGGCACCCCCATGACACCCTGCATCTGCCATCGAACGGTTGTGTGTATGCGATTGCGGTGGAGGGCAAGGGCCTGCGACTGCCAGAAGGCGCGCAACTCACGCTGCGCTACCGGCGGGGCGGGGAGACCTGTCGTCTGACCGGCAGACGCACGCGGGCGCTCAAGAAGATCCTGCAGGAAGCGGACATCCCCGCGTGGTTGCGCGAGCGAATCCCGCTGGTGCATGTCGATGACACACTCGTCTGCGTGCCCGGCATCGGCGTCTGTGAGGGCTGGCAGGCGGGTCCCGCAGAGATGGGCTGGAAGGTGATCTGGATCCCGCCCGATCTGGATCCACAGGCCTGAATTCTTCGCGCGGCGCCGCTGTCAACCCATGCCCCGCAGATTTTTGCGTTGTGATGCCCCGGGCCTTCTGGTAGTCTGTAATCCCATCTGTAGGTGCTTGTTTGAAATACTGTTTTGATCTGAAAAAACTCTGGATGGGGCGTTAATGACGCGATATATCTTCATTACCGGCGGTGTGGTTTCCTCGCTCGGCAAAGGCATCACCTCGGCATCTCTCGCAGCGGTTCTCGAAGCGCGCGGCCTCAACGTCACCATGCTCAAACTGGATCCCTACATCAATGTGGATCCAGGCACCATGAGTCCCTTTCAGCACGGCGAAGTGTTCGTGACGGAAGACGGCGCAGAGACAGATCTCGACCTCGGTCACTATGAGCGTTTCATTCGCGCGAAGATGACCTCGCGCAACAACTTCACCACCGGTCGCGTGTACGAGGAAGTGCTGCGCAAGGAGCGGCGCGGGGACTATCTCGGCGCCACCATCCAGGTCATTCCGCACATCACCGACGAGATCAAGCGACGCATCGTCGAAGGTGCCAATGGGGCGGACATCGCCTTGGTGGAAATCGGTGGCACCGTGGGGGACATCGAGTCCCAGCCCTTCCTCGAAGCTGTTCGGCAGATGCGGGTCGAGCTCGGTTCCGACCGCGCGCTGTTCATGCACCTGACGCTGGTGCCCTATATCGAGACAGCGGGCGAGACCAAGACCAAGCCCACGCAGCATTCGGTCAAGGAGCTGCGCTCCATCGGTATTCAACCGGACATTCTGATTTGCCGTTCCGACCACGAGATTCCGGAGTCGTCCCGCCGCAAGATCGCCCTGTTCACCAACGTCGATCTGCCGGCCGTGGTCTCGCTGCCTGATACGAACACGATCTACCGGGTGCCGGCGCTGCTGCGAGCCAGCGGGCTGGATGACACCGTCCTGCGCAAGTTCAATCTCGACTGCCCGCCGGCGGACATGAGCGAATGGGATCGCGTGGTGGATGCCAAGCTCAACCCGGACCGGGAAGTGAACATCGCCATCGTCGGCAAGTACATGGAGCTGCTCGATGCCTACAAGTCGCTGATCGAGGCCATTTCCCATGCGGGCATTCAGACCCGCACCAAGGTGAACATCAAGTACATCGATTCGGCCGACGTGAAGGTCCATGGCACCGAGATTCTGGAAGGTCAGCACGCGATCCTCGTGCCCGGCGGCTTCGGCATCCGCGGTGTCGAAGGCAAGATCCGCACCGTGCAGTATGCCCGAGAGAACCGCATTCCCTACCTCGGCATCTGTCTGGGCATGCAGGTGGCCGTCATTGAATATGCGCGCAATATGGCCGGGCTGAGCGATGCGCACAGCACCGAGTTCAAGCCCGACTGCAAGGATCCGGTCATCGCCCTGATCAGCGAGTGGACCTCGGCCGACGGCAGTCTGGAGAAGCGCGATGCCAATTCCGATCTGGGCGGCACCATGCGCCTGGGCGGGCAGGAATGTCGTCTGGAGAAGGATTCCACGGCCCATGCCTGCTATGGCAGGGACGTCATCACCGAGCGTCACCGTCACCGCTACGAAGTGAACAACACCTACCTCGACCTGCTGCAGAAGGCCGGTCTCAAGATTGCCGGTCGCTCCATGGACGGCATGCTGGTGGAAGTCATCGAGGTGCCGGATCACCCCTGGTTCGTCAGCTGCCAGTTCCACCCGGAGTTCACCTCGACGCCCCGTGACGGCCACCCGCTGTTCACCGGGTTCATCAAGGCCGCCTTGGCGCACCAGGCTGCGCAGGCGCAGTGAAGGAGACGAGTGGCGTGAGCAGCAGCCAGCAGAAGACGATCACAGCGGGCGGAGTGAGCTTCGCCAACACGGCACCTTTCGTGCTGCTGGGCGGCATGAACGTACTCGAGTCCGACGCGCTGGCCATGGACGTGGCGGCGCATTTCGTCGATGTCACGCGCAGGCTTGGCATTCCCTATGTCTTCAAGGCCTCGTTCGACAAGGCCAATCGCTCCTCGATCCATTCCTACCGCGGGCCGGGGCTGGAGAAAGGGCTGCAGATCCTGGCGGACATCAAGAGCCGGTTCGGTGTGCCGGTGATCACGGATGTGCACGAGCCATGGCAGGCCGCGCCGGCCGCGCAGGTGGCCGATATCCTCCAGCTGCCCGCGTTCCTGTCCCGGCAGACCGACCTGGTGACGGCCATGGCGTACACGGGCGCGGCCATCAACATCAAGAAGGCGCAGTTTCTGGCGCCGCAGGAAATGCGCCACATCCTTACCAAGTTCGAGGAAGCGGGCAACCAGCGCCTGATGCTGTGCGAGCGCGGCTCCAGTTTCGGTTACAACAACCTCGTGGTGGACATGCTCGGCTTCTCCGTGATGAAGCGCTTCGGAGTGCCGCTGGTGTTCGATGTCACGCATTCGCTGCAGAAGCCAGGGGGGCTGGCCGCCAGCGCCGATGGCCGTCGCGCCGATGTGACGACCCTGGCGCGTGCCGGCATGAGTCAGGGTATCGCCGGGCTGTTCCTCGAGGCGCATCCCGATCCCGCACAGGCCAAATGCGACGGCCCTTGCGCGCTGCCACTGGAGCGACTGGAAGAGTTTCTCGTGCAGATGAAGGCCATCGACGATCTGGTCAAAGGCTTTCCCGAAATAGACACCGCGTGAGTGCCCGGGCGGGCAGTCCCGCCGACATTCATGCCAACAGGATTTTCAGCCATCTGGACTCAGCAGGAAGACACACATGACAGCAATAGCAGACATTCGGGCGCGGGAGATTCTCGATTCGCGCGGCAATCCCACCATCGAGGCCGACGTGATCCTGGCCAACGGCGTGATCGGCACGGCCTGTGCGCCGTCCGGTGCGTCCACCGGTTCCCGCGAGGCGCTGGAACTGCGTGACAAGGACCCGGCCCGCTATCTGGGCAAGGGCGTGCTCACCGCCGTCAACAACGTCAATACCGCCATCCGCGACCTGCTCAAGGGCCGCGATGCGCAGGATCAGGCGGGGCTGGATCGCGCGATGATTGCGCTGGATGGCACGCCGAACAAGGCATCCCTGGGGGCCAACGCCATCCTGGCGGTGTCACTGGCTGCCGCCAAGGCCGCCGCCATCAGCGGCAAGCTGCCGCTGTATGCCCACATCGCTGCCCTGAATGGCGGCGGCACCCTGTCGCTGCCAGTGCCCATGATGAACATCATCAACGGCGGCGAGCACGCCGACAACAACGTCGACATCCAGGAATTCATGGTGCAGCCGGTGGGGGCGAGCAGCTTTGCCGAGGCCCTGCGCTATGGCGCCGAGATCTTCCACAGCCTCAAGTCCGTGCTGCACAAGCAGGGTCTGAGCACCTCCGTGGGCGACGAAGGCGGCTTCGCGCCGAACCTGCCGTCCAACGCGGCGGCGCTGGATGCCATCCTGAACGCCGTCGACAAGGCGGGCTTGAAGATGGGCAGCGACATCCGTCTGGCCCTGGACTGCGCGGCCTCCGAGTTCTATCACGAGGGCAAGTATCACCTGAAGGGTGAGAACGCCGTGTATGACTCTGCCGGTTTCGTCGACTATCTCGCGAAGCTCTCCGTGGATTACAACATCCTGTCCATCGAGGACGGCATGGACGAAAGCGACTGGGACGGCTGGGCGAAGCTCACTCGCAAGATCGGCAATCGCGTGCAGCTGGTGGGCGACGATCTGTTCGTCACCAACACCGCCATCCTGAGCCGTGGCATCGAGCAGGGCATCGCCAACTCGATCCTGATCAAGTTCAATCAGATCGGCACGCTGACCGAGACCCTGGAAGCCATCCGCATGGCGAAGAAGGCGGGCTACACGGCCGTGATCTCCCATCGCTCGGGCGAAACCGAGGACACCACCATCGCCGATCTGGCGGTGGCCACCGGTGCCGGGCAGATCAAGACCGGCTCTCTGTGCCGCTCCGACCGCGTGGCGAAGTACAACCGTCTGCTGCGCATCGAGCAGGAACTGGGCAGCCGCGCCCTCTACCGCGGTATCCAGGAGTTCAGCCACATCACGGGCTGAACAGCCCACGGGATGGAAGAGCCATGAAAGTACTCATGAGTGCGTTGGTGCTGGTGCTGGTGGTCCTGCAATACAAGCTCTGGCTGGGCGAGGGCAGTGTCACCCAGTTGCGTGAGCTCGAGGCGCAGGTGGATGTGCAGAAGCAGGAAAACCTTGCGCTCGCGGAACGCAATCAGGTGCTGGAAGGCGAGGTGCTCGATCTGAAGACGGGGCTGGATGCCGTGGAAGAGCGTGCTCGCAGCGAGTTCGGCATGGTGAAGGAGGGCGAGACCCTCTTCATCGTGGTGGACTGACGCGGCATGGCGCTCTGGGTCATCGTGCCGGCCGCCGGTGTGGGCGCACGCATGGGCGGCACCACGCCCAAGCAGTATCTGCCGCTCGCGGGGCACACCGTGCTGGCGCAGACGCTGCTGCGCCTCGCGCAGCTCCCGGGTCTTGGCCGCATCCTCGTAGCCCTGCACCCCGAAGATCCCTGCTGGCATGCCCAGACTCTGCCCGCGCAGCTGCCATTGAGCACCTGCGCGGGAGGACGCGAGCGCAGCGATTCCGTCCTCCACGCACTGCACGCCTTGCAGGGGATGGCCGACGACCAGGATTGGGTGCTGGTGCATGATGCCGTGCGCCCCTGTGTCCGTCTTGCCGACATCGAGCGTCTGCTGCAGGCCATCGCGACTCACCCCTGTGGCGGTCTGCTGGCGGTGCCGGTGAGCAGCACGCTCAAGCGCAGCAATGCGGTGGGCGATATCGTCGCCACGCTGCCACGCGACCATGTGTGGCAGGCGGCGACGCCCCAGGCGTTTCGTGTCGGCGCGTTGCGCCAGGCGCTGCAGGAAGCGGTGCGGGCTGCCGTGCCCATCACCGACGAGGCCGCGGCCATGGAACTGGCGGGGCATGCGCCACGCTTGGTGCGAGGCAGCGGGGACAATATCAAGATCACCTATCCGGAGGACCTGCTCCTTGCGGAACTGATCCTGGCGGCTCAGCAGCGCGAGAGCGCCTCGGCTGCCGGGTAAACGAGGAGTTCGACACGCATGTGGAATCAACTGCGCATCGGTCATGGCTATGACGCCCATCGTTTCGCCGACGCCCTGTTGCCCGACAAGCCTCTGGTGCTGGGCGGAGTGACACTGCCCCATGATCGCAGCCTGCTGGCACACTCGGACGGCGATGCTGTCGTCCATGCCCTGTGCGACGCGATTCTAGGTGCCTTGGGGCGCGGTGACATCGGGCGGCATTTTCCCGACACCGACATGGCCTACAGCAATATCGACAGCGGCATCCTGCTGCAGCGCGTCGTGGCCTACATGCACCAGGACGGCTGGCAGGCCGGCAATGTGGACATCACCATCCTGGCCCAGGCACCGCGCATGGCGCCGCACGTCCCCGCCATGCAGGCCCGACTGGCGGATCTGCTGGGCATCACTCCGGCGCAGGTCAATGTGAAGGCGTCCACCACCGAAGGCATGGGGTTCGTCGGCCGACGCGAAGGGATCGCCACCTACGCCGTCGTGCTGCTGCACCGCGACCCTGCACAGGCATGACGCCAGCGGCGCTGGATGGCTTCGCGTTCGCCTTCGGGGCACCGGCGGTCGAGGCCGGCTTCAAGCGGGTTCCGGCTGACTTCCAGGTGAGCGAGGAACTCGGCTTCGCGCTGACCGGGGAAGGGGAGCACCTGTGTCTGCACCTGCGCAAGACTGGAGTGAATACCCAGGATGTCGTGCGCTTGCTGGCTCAGCGCGCCGGCATCCGCGAGTTCGACGTCGGTTACTGTGGTCTGAAGGATCGCCAAGGGGTGTGTAAACAGTGGTTCAGTCTGTATCAGCCGGTGCCGGTGGCACTGGACCTGACAGACTTTCCGGCGCGCGGCATCGAGGTGCTGGCGCAGACGCGCAATGCCCGCAAGCTGCGACGCGGCAGCCACCGGGTGAACCGTTTTCGTCTGCGTCTGCGGGATCTGGCCTGGCATGCCGAGGTCCCCGCTGGCAGCGCGCCAGGCGTCGGCAGTGCGCTGCAGGACTGGCTGAGTGCCAGGCTGGAACACGTAGCCGGCAGGGGTGTGCCGAACTATTTCGGCGAGCAGCGCTTCGGTCGCGAGCAGGACAACGTGGCCCAGGCGCAGCGACTCTTCAGCGGCGAGTTGCGTCTGCCACGCGGCCATCGCCGGGGACTGTTGCTGTCGGCCGCTCGATCGCAGCTGTTCAATGCCGTGCTTAGTCGTCGCATCGAACAGCAGTGCTGGGACAGCCGGCTGGAAGGCGACGTCTGGAATCTGCAAGGCAGTGACACTGTCTTTTCCGAGGTGGACTGGACGTCACAGCTGCAGGCGCGGCTTGAGGCCTTCGACATCCATCCCACCGGGCCGCTGTGGGGTGCCGGCGAGCTGCGCAGCAGCGCTGCGGCACGGGGCCTGGAAGAATCTGTCTGCGCGCAGTGGCCAGCGCTGTGCGAAGGGCTGGCGCAAGCGGGTCTGAGTCAGCAGCGGCGCGCGCTGCGACTGCTGGTGCAAGGCATGCGCTGGGAGTTCGTCGACTCCGCCGAGTTGATCATCGAGTTTGCATTGCCGCCCGGCGCCTATGCCACGGCTGTGTTGCGGGAAGTGTGTTTCTTGAAAGAGGCAGCGAAAGAGTGAGCAATGTGAATCTTGCCGGCATCGGCATGACATCCCAGCGCACCAGAGAGCGTCAGGTGGGGCGGCTGATCGAGCAGGGCATCAAGCACTGGGCGGTGCTGGACGTGATCCGCAGCACGCCACGCCACATCTTCCTGGAAGAGGCGCTGGCGCACCGTGCCTACGAGGACGTGGCGCTGCCCATCGGCTACAACCAGACCATCTCCCAGCCTTACATCGTGGCGCGCATGACGGAGGCGGTGCTCAACAATCACCCCGCGCTGGTCGACGGCAAGCTTGGCAATGTGCTGGAAATCGGCACCGGCTGTGGGTATCAGACGGCGATCATCGCCCCGCTGGCGCGTCGGGTCTATTCCGTCGAACGCATCAAGCCGCTGCTGGACAAGGCGCGGGCGAACCTGCGTCTGCTCGGCCTGTACAATGTCCACTTCAAGCACGATGACGGCAGCCTGGGCTGGAAGGAAAAGGGCCCGTTCGATGCCATCATCGCGGCCGCAGCGCCGCAGCAGGTGCCCCAGGAATTGCTCAATCAACTGGCCGACGGCGGCCGCCTGATCATTCCCGTGGGCGGCGACGATGTGCAGGAGCTGCGGCTGATCACGCGCAGCGGCGACGAATTTCACACCCAGGTGGTGGCAGCGGTGCGTTTCGTGCCGCTGTTCATCGGTGCCGTGCATGCCTGATCCAGGCAAGGAAATCATGCAGACCAAAGTCGATCACCGTTCACCCGCCACCCTCAAGTCACGCGCTGTCACCCTGCTCAAGGGCATGGCCATGGGCGTGGCCGATTCCGTGCCCGGAGTTTCCGGCGGCACCATCGCCGTCATGGCCGGCATCTACGAAGAGCTGATCGAGTCGCTGCGCCACCTCAACCCGGTGAACCTGTGGTCCTGGCGACGACTGGGGCTGGCCGGTTTCTGGCGTGCGGTGAACGGGGGATTTCTGCTTTCCCTTCTGCTCGGGATCATCAGTGCCCTCTACGTCAGCGCCGGGGCAGTGCTGTATCTGCTGGAACATGAGTATCCGCTGATCATGGCCTTCTTCTGTGGCCTGGTGCTCGCCTCCACGTGGTATCTGCGGCGTGAAGTCGAGCGCTGGGATCTGCGGGAGCTGGGCTGGCTGGCGCTGGGTGTGTTTGTCACCCTGCTGATTTCCTTCGCCAACCCTTTGCAGGGCAATACCAGTCTTGCGTCGCTGTTCGTCTGCGGCGCCGTGGCCATCTGCGCCATGATTCTGCCCGGCATTTCCGGCGCCTATGTCCTGCTGCTCCTGGGCGTCTACGACTACGTGCTGCAGGCGCTGCGTGCCCTGCAATTCGACGTCATCCTGGTGTTCGCCAGCGGGTGTGCCGTCGGTCTGCTGAGTTTTTCCCACCTGCTCTCGTGGACGTTTTTCTATTTTCGTCAGCAGACGTATGCCTTCCTGACCGGTATGCTGGCCGCATCGGTGATCGTGTTGTGGCCCTGGAAGCTGAGGCCGGAAGGGGCGGCGGCGCAGTATCTGAGTCCGTCCGGCTACACGGCTGCCACGGGCGAGTCCGTGTCCGTGCTGCTGGTGGCGGCGATGCTGGCACTGGGCTTTGCAGTCGTCGCCGGCTTTGCCAGAATCGCCGGCAGGAACAAGTAGATGAGGACCCTCATGGCAAGACAAGTGCTGCTGTCAGACAGGCGCAACCTGCGCCACGGCCTGCTCCTCGCTGGCGTGCTGCTGCAGGCCTGCGGTGGTAATTACCAGGCGCCGCTGGAAGATCAGAGCGCGGTGCTGGAACGCAGACCCCCACCGATCTATTCCACCACCGGCGTGTCGACGGCCACGGGGGCCATCAGCAGCTCGTCCGCCGCAGGGGCCGGCAGTGCGCCAGCCTCGAGTGGCGCTCGCACGATTGCCGCCGGGGTGGCAGTGCAGCCAGCACCGGGGGTCAGTGTCAACGTGGTCAACGAACCCTCCGGCATTCGTCGCAGCACGCTGGGACGCGCGCCGCTGGATGGCTCGCCGGCACCGTCCAGTGCGCCGCCACCCGCTGCCGTGCAGGGCGGCACGTCGACTCCGGCTCTCAGCGCCCCTCCGGCTCCCTCGAGTCAGGGAGCCGCTGGCGCACAACGCCACACCGTGGTGCGCGGAGACACGCTGTATTCCATCGCCTGGCAGTATTCGGTGGACGTGCGCGCGCTGGCGCTGGCGAACAATCTCAATCCGCCGTACACGATCTATCCAGGCCAGGAACTGACGGTGAACATCTCCGGGGTCTCCAGCAACGCCGTGGCGGCCGTGCCCGCCCTGCCGGCCGCGCCTGCGGGCGATGCGGCGCCGGCACCGGCCACGCGTGCGGTCGATCCCACCCCCGAGCGCCGCACAGGCAATGTACCCAGCAAGGTGGTGGATGACATCGCGTGGCAATGGCCTGTGCAGGGTCGCGTGCTGCGCTCCTTCAGTGCCAGTTCCAGTGCCACCAGCCGGGGCATCGACATCGGCGCCCGGGAAGGCGATGCCGTCTATGCGGCCGCTGATGGCGATGTGGTGTATTCCGGCCGGGGCATACAGGGGCAGGGCGATCTGATCATCATCCGCCACAGCGCCCGCCACCTGAGCGCCTACTCCCACAACAGCGCCATGCTGGTGCAGGAAGGGGCCCGTGTGCGTGCCGGTGACAAGATCGCCGAAGTGGGCAGGGACTCCCGCGGCGCCGAGCTGCTGCATTTTGAAGTCAGGGTCGACGGCGCTGCCGTGGACCCGGCCCGCTATCTCCCCTGATCAAAAACCACTCGTTTCTTCCTGATTGATCCCGCAGGCACGCGAGAGTGCGGTATTCATGTGCTCCGCGCCTTTTTCCGGCGAACTTTCGAACCCGAAAAAATCCCCTGTTTGACGGGGTTTCGGCGTTGTTGGTCGCGAAAACCCGGTGCTAGCATCCCCCTCGCTTCATCAATCCTGGCAGCAGGCAGCTGCTCAATCCCCCCAACACACGGAAGATCAGGAGAACACTATGGACGAGATTGTCGACTACGACACCGACACGGATGAACAGGATGGCGCCGAAACGCCGCTCGAAGGGCGCGAAGACGAGGCCGAAGAGGCCTTGCTCGACGCTGCCACTGAGCCGGCCCTGGCCGACAGCACACGGCTCTACCTGAATGATATCGGCCATGCCCGGCTGCTGAGCGCCGAGGAGGAAAAGGAATGCGCCCGTCTGGCCAGACAGTCTGACGAAGCTGGAAGACGTCGCCTGATCGTCAGCAATCTGCGCCTGGTGGTGCGCATTGCCCGCCGTTATGCCCCGCGCAGCATGGGTCTTCTGGACCTGGTGCAGGAGGGCAATCTGGGTCTGATGCGTGCTGTCGAGAAATTCGATCCCGAACGAGGCTTTCGCTTTTCCACCTATGCCACCTGGTGGATCCGTCAGAACATCGAACGCGCCATGATGAATCAGACGCGCACCATTCGCCTGCCCATCCATGTGGTGAAGGAACTCAATGTCTGTCTGCGGGAATCCCGCCGCGTCACGCGCCAGCACTGCCAGTCCCCCTCCACCGAGCAGATCGCGCAGAACCTCGGCAAGCCGGCGGCGAGCGTGCGGCATCTGCTGGCCGTGAATGAACCTGTCATCTCCATCGACAGCCCCGTGCAGTTCGGCCAGGAGCAGAGCATCCTCGAGGCGGTGCCGGACGATGCCGACAAGGCCCCCATGGCCATCCTGCAGGCGGAGGAAGTGCGCGACCGCGTGCAGGGCTGGCTGCAGGCCCTTTCCGCCCGGCAATGTGAAGTGATCGCCAGGCGTTTCGGCCTTCTGGGATTCGAGTGCGGCACGCTGGAGGAAGTGGGAAGGGCTGTCGGCCTGACCCGGGAGCGCGTGCGACAGATTCAGCTGGAGGCGCTGGAGCGACTGCGTCAGATGGCGGGGGAGAGTGGCTTCAGCCGGGAAAGCTGGTAGGGAGATGGCAGGAGCCCGCGTGCAGGCGAATCAGCACCCCGTAGGAGCCTGCTTGCAGGCGAACTCTTCGCTGGCAAGCCAGCTCCTACTGCAAAAAAGAAAGGCAGAGCTCCTTCGAGCCCTGCCTTTCGTTTTCAATCAGAGACTTAGATTGGATCCTTGATCAAGTACTGCAGTTTACCGGGCACGTTCTTCCACTTCTCGGCATCTTCCAGAGCGGGCTTCATCTCGGTGATGTTCGTCCACTTCTGGGCCAGTTCGGCATTCAGCGCCAGGAACACCTGCTGGTCTTCCGGCAGTTCGTCCTCGGCATAAATGGCATCCACCGGGCACTCGGGCTCACACAGCGCACAGTCGATGCACTCGTCAGGGTGAATCACCAGAAAGTTCGGACCTTCATAGAAACAATCCACCGGGCAGACTTCCACGCAGTCAGTGTGTTTGCACTTGATGCAATTTTCGCCAACAACAAATGTCATGATCTCTCCGTCAATGTAGAGCCAGGCATGCCACCAGGGCATGCGAGTGCGGGCCTGTCAAAAAGTGCGGCAATTATAAGGAGGTTGCCGCGCACAAGGAAAATCCTTTTTCCGATATCGCTTATTCGCTGTCAGTCAGTGCCTTGAGCCGGTAGACCAGATCCAGGGCCTCGCGTGCGCTCAAGTCGTCGGGATTCAGCGTCTTGAGAAGATCCAGCGCGGGGTGCGCAGGGGAGGCGGCAAACAGATCGGCCTGCAGCGGGGCACTGACCGCCTGCGTCGGTGTGGCACGCAGCGTGTTGACGCTGTCCTGTTCCAGCTGGCGCAGCCGCTCCCGAGCCTGCCGGATCACCGAGGCCGGCACGCCCGCCAGCTGCGCCACCTGCAGGCCGTAGCTCTGGTTGGCCGGTCCGGGTTTCACGGCATGCAGGAAGACGATGCCGTCCTGATGTTCGGCGGCGTCCAGATGCACGTTGTGGATGCCGGGGTATTGCTCGGGCAGGGCCGTCAGCTCGAAGTAGTGCGTGGCGAACAGGGTGCGTGCCTGCAACTTGCCGGCGATGTGCACCGCGCTGGCCCAGGCCAGGGAGAGTCCGTCGAAGGTGCTGGTGCCGCGACCGACCTCGTCCATCAGCACCAGGCTGTCGCGCGTGGCGTTGTGCAGGATGTTGGCGGTCTCGCTCATCTCCACCATGAAGGTGGAGCGTCCGCCAGCCAGGTCGTCCGAGGAGCCGATGCGAGTGAAGATGCGATCCACCGGTCCGATGCAGGCCCGGCGCGCCGGCACGAAGCTGCCCGTGAAGGCCAGCAGCACGATCAGGGCGTTCTGGCGCATGTAGGTGGATTTGCCGCCCATGTTCGGGCCGGTGATCAGCAGCATGTGCCGCTGCGCGTCGAACAGCAGGTCATTGGGCACGAACAGGCTCTGCGACACCTGTTCCACCACCGGATGGCGGCCCTGTTCGATCAGGATCCCAGGGTCTTCGCGCAGTTCCGGCTGGCAATAGTCCAGCGCCCTGGCGCGCTCGGCGAACGTGTTCAGCACATCCAGTTCCGCCAGCGCCGCCGCGCTTTGCAGCAGGGCGCCCAGATCCGTGGCCACGGTTTCCAGCAACTCGTCGTAGAGCGCTTTCTCGCGCGCCAGCGCCTTGCTGGAGGCGCTGAGCACCTTGTCCTCGAACAGCTTGAGTTCCGGCGTGATGAAGCGCTCGGCGTTCTTCAGAGTCTGCCGGCGCTGATAGTCGGCCGGCATGGCGTCGGCCTGGGCCTTGCTGACTTCGATGAAATAGCCGTGCACCCGGTTGTAGCCCACCTTCAGGGTGCTCAGGCCGGTGCGCTGTTTCTCGCGTACCTCCAGGTCGACCAGGAACTGCCCGGCATTGCTGCTCAGATTGCGCAGCTCGTCCAGTTCGGCATCGAAGCCCGCGGCGATCACGCCACCGTCGCGGATCACGGCAGGCGGCGCCTGCTCGATGGCGCGGGCGAGCAGGGTGGCCAGGTCCGGGTAGTCGCCGATCTGCGCCTGCAGGGCGCAAAGCCGGGGTGCGTCGTCGTTCTGCAGAATCGCGTTCAGCGCGCTGTGCAAGGCGGGCAGGCCCAGCAGGGCATCGCGCAGGCGGGCCAGATCGCGCGGGCGTGCCGAACGCAGACCGACGCGCGCGAGAATGCGCTCGATGTCGCCGATCTGGTGCAGCAGCGAGTGCAGGGTCTCGAAGCGGTAGTGCTCGATCAGGGTGGCGACACTCTGCTGACGCGCGCGCAGCACCTGCAGGTCGCGCAGAGGGCGCTGCAGCCAGCGATTGAGCAGGCGTCCGCCCATGGGCGTGGCGGAGCGGTCCAGCACCCACAGCAGGGTGTTGTCGGTGCCCCCGGCCAGATTGCGATCCAGCTCCAGATTGCGCCGGCTGGCGGCGTCGAGGATCAGGCTGTCGGACGGCTGCTCCAGTTGCAGACTCTGGATATGTGGCAGCTGCGAGCGCTGAGTGTCGCGGGCATAGGCGAGCAGGCTGCCTGCCGCCTGCAGGGCCTGGTCCAGTTCCTCGCAGCCGAAACCCAGCAGATTGCGGGTGCCGAAGTGCTGATTCAGCGCTCGGCGACTGCTCTCCAGGTCGAACTCCCAGAGCGGCCGACGCCGCGCACCGCGTCGCGACTCCAAGGCATGCAGGGCCGGGATCTCTTCATTCAGCAGCAGCTCGGCGGGGCGAACCCGTTCGATCTCGGCCAGCAGACTCTCCACGCCCTGCACCTCGCTCAGCACGAAGCGGCCACTGGCGATGTCCATCCAGGCCAGGCCGAAGACGGCCGCTTGCGGTGAGGGGGCGTGCTGACCGGTGATGGCCATGAGGATACTGTCGTGACGCTCGCCCAGCAGGGCCTCATCAGTGAGCGTGCCGGGCGTGACGATGCGCACGACTTGCCGCTCCACCGGCCCCTTGCTCGTGGCCGGGTCCCCGATCTGCTCACAGATGGCCACGGAGACGCCCGCGTCGAGCAGGCGCGCCAGATAGCGGTCGGCGGCGTGATAGGGAATGCCGCACATCGGGATGTCGAGGCCATCGCTCTTGCCGCGGGCCGTCAGGGTGATGTCCAGGATCTTCGAGGCCTGGCGGGCGTCCTCGTAGAACAGTTCGTAGAAGTCGCCCATGCGGTAGAACAGCAGTTCGTGGCGGTGCTGCGCCTTCAGACGCAGATACTGCTGCATCATCGGCGTGTGATTGCTGATGTTCTCCATGGGGTCTCGCATCTTCCGGTGACTGGGCCTGCGGGCGGACAGGCGCGAAGCGTAGCAAACCTGCGGGGCAGGGAACAGCCGCGCCACCCGGGTGCCCCGCAGACGCCTTCAGTAGGTGTCCTCGTGGTAGCGGTCGCGCTGGCGCAGCGCTGCCACCGTCAGGGCGAGGGGGCGCAGCAGAGTGTTCATCACGATCTCCACGTCGGCCGCCATTGCCCGAGCGCCGCAGACCAGCACCTGTGCCTCGTCGTGCAGCAGCTCCTGCAGCAGGGCGGCATCCTCCTGCAGCAGGTCCTGCACATGCTCGGGCGAGGCACTGCGCGAGAAGGCCACGCGCAGGCGGGTCAGGCGCCGGTCGTCGAGGCAGGCCTGCAGGGTCTGTTCGTAGAGAAAATCCGAGCTTGCCAGCCGGCCGCCCCAGTACAGATGCACGGGTCTCCTGGCCTTGTTGGCGCGGATGAAGCCGATCAGGGGCGCGATGCCGGTGCCCGCGCCAATCAGGATGAGAGGGGTCGTGCCAGGCTGCGGACGAAAGCGCGGGTTGGCCTGGATGAAGGCCTCGATGCGATCGCCTGGCTGCAGATCACCCAGAAAGCGCGAGCAGACGCCATGCTCATGCCGACGGACGCAGATCTCCAGGACGCCGTCCTGCGCGTTCGATGCCAGGGAGTACAGCCGTGGCACCGGGCTGCCGGGGGGCAGAATGCCGACCAGATCGCCGGGCGCAAATCGTGGCAGCGCTCCCGTGCCGGGGGCTGGCTGAAAACGCAGGATGCTGACAGGGGTCCCGAGATCGACGCCGTAGTCCTCGCGGGCGCTCAACTGCAGCGTGCGGGTCAACGCCCGCGGCGGCGCATACTGCAAGGTGAGCGGCAGTGCCAGGGCCTGGCCCAGGCGATCGCCCCAGAGCGTGAAGGCTTGCGCGGACTGCCGATCGACCAGCTCCGTGGCGAGCAATTGCGGCCAGTCGAGGGCGCGCAGGGCAGCCTCCACCTTGAGGGCATAGCCACAGAATCCTGGAAACTGACGGTCGCCAAAACCCAGCACGGCCCAGGGCAGCGCTCTTGCGCTGGCCCGGGCGGGCAGCTGTTCCAGGAAGCGCGACGCAGAGGCAGGGGCATCGCCATCGCCATAGGTCGCTGCCAGAACCAGCAGACGTTGCGCCAGGGGAGTGTCGGCCGGCCAGTCGTTCATCGCCGCCACATGCACCTGACAGCCGGCGGCGCGCAACGCCTTCTGCAAGGCGCCGGCGAAGCCCCAGGTGCTGTTGGTCTCGGAGCCCACCAGCAGCAGGGTGTCGGCGCGCGTGGCAGGGCAGTTGTCGGCGATCCGTGGACGAGAGCGCCGGCGCTGCCACCAGATGCGCGTGCCGGTCCAGGCCAGCACCGGCACGCTCAGGGCGGCTGCGCCGAGCAGCAGACCCAGCCACCACAGGCGCTCGCCGGTGTGCAATTCAATGATCAAGGTCTGCAGGGTGCTGCTGCGCACATGCTCCGCGTACGCCAGCCACTGGCCGGTGCTCTGATCGATGTAACCCGCGCCCGCACGGGTGCGCAGGGTGTAGACATCCTCCGGGCTGTCCGGAAAGGGGAAAAGGAGTTGCTGCAGCTGGTGCAGGTCGACGCCTTGCAGGGCCGGCAGGCTGCCGACCGGAGCGGGTGGACCGCCGTCGACGGTGGCCTGATAGTCGGGCTCCACCTCTTCAGGCAACTGGATCCATTCGAAACGCACCGCGCCAAGCCACGCGCCGCTGAGTGCCGAGAACAGCAGACCCAGCAGCGCGAGCCGGCCGACACTGGTATGCAGGCGCTGCAGGCCACCCCCGCGCACCGGGTGCAGCAATTTGCGCCATCCCCCTGCGCCAGAGGCCAGCAGCCAGAGTCCGCTCAGCGCGAGCAGTGCCAGCCATGCGGCCGTGATGCCCACGGCGGCGCGGCCGGGGTCATTCAGCAGGAAGGCGCGATGCAGATCGCGCATCCAGGTGAAAAAGGCGGAGGGCGCGTACGGCCCGAGGCGGGTGCCGCTTGCCGGGTCGACCAGGTCGGCACCCGGCTCGCCGTCAGCGCTGTAATAGACCACCACGGCGCCGGACGGCAGGCGATCGATCTGCTCCACGCCCGGATACCCGGCCTGCACCTTCGCGGCAAGCTCGGCAATGTTCAGTTCCCCCGGCGCGGGCGTGCTGACCTGCAGGCGTTCGATGGCAGGCTGCAGCGACATGATCGCGCCGCTCACCGCAAGCGCCACCACGAAGAGAGCGCCGGCCAGCGCCGGCAGCGCGTGCAGCGAACGACGCATGGGCAGCCGGGCCTAGAAGGAGTAACTCAGCGAGCGGACGTAGACGCGTCCGCCCACGGCCTTGCCCGCGCCCTCGGTGGTGAGCGGGATCGTGGCGTCGGCCCGGTTCTCGCGCTGCTCCTCGACCACGGAATCCACGCGAATGACATGGCCGGTGTCGATGAGGGCGTCATCGATGTCGGCCGTGATGGTCAGTTTGTCGTTGCTTTCCACGCTGGCGCCGGTCATGCCGTCATATTCGCTGCGCTTCTGCTTGCTGCCACGGGCCCAGTCGGAGAAGTGCTTGTAGTACTTGGTGGTCTCACCGGCGATCCAGAGGGTGCGGACATAGCCGCCGCTGGCGTCGACCAGATAGATCGCCAGATAGGCGCCCTGGCCGCGGTAATTGTTGAGCTGCGTCGTGATCGTGACTTCCCGCGCCTGGGCCGTCGCGCTCAGCAGCAAACCAAGCAGTAGGCTGAGGCCGCCGAGCCTGGCCAGGCGGCGAGCCTGGTGGCAGCCGTGGCTGAGGGACACGCGGGCGGGAGCGAGGAGGGACTTCAGTGCGGGCATGGTTCGGTTCCGTGGTGACAAGCGTCTGAGTCTGCATTGTGTCGCACAAGCGGGACGTCTTGCCTTGATCCATGTCTAGTTGCGCGGTGTTCCCGCGCGTGTGCACGACTACCCGCGCAGGGCGCGCGGTGGATTCTTTGCTAAGCTTGCCGGTAGCTGAACTTCCCCGAAGGGCCATCGCCGTGAACAAATCCATTCTCGTCCTCAGCCGCCAGTGCGGCGAACTGCTGCGCCAGCAGGGCGCGCGCGTGAGCACGGCCGAATCCTGCACCGGTGGCTGGGTGGCCCAGGCCATCACGGCCGTGGCTGGCAGTTCGGATTGGTTCGATGTCGGCTTCGTCACCTATTCCAACCTGGCCAAGCAGCAGGTGCTGCAGGTGCCGGCCGCGCTGCTCGAGGGTCCGCAGGCGCCTGGCGCGGTGAGCCAGGAGACGGTGCTCGCCATGGCCGAGGGGGCGCTCCAGCGCAGCGGGGCGCAGTATGCCGTCGCCACCAGTGGCATCGCCGGCCCGGGCGGTGGCACGCCGGCCAAGCCGGTGGGCACGGTCTGGATCGGCTGGGCCTGGCAGCCGCCGGGCAGTGCACAAGGGCACAGCCTGGCGCAGGTGCAGCGTTTCATCGGAGACCGCGAGGCGGTCCGCCGGCAGAGCGTCATCGCTGCGCTGGAGGGTCTGCTCGCGCTGCTGCGGCGTCACGGCAAGTGAAATCGGCAGCGGGCAGAAATACTGGTTGAATATACAGTAAGGCTTTGCTTTAATCGCTTCACCAACATCCCACTTACCACTGGCAGTCTTCCCGGGAAGCTGCCCTCAGCATCAAGGACGCCACAAGGACACCATCATGGCCACAGACGCAGTCAAAGACAGCAATCGCGAAAAAGCCCTCAACGCCGCGCTCTCCCAGATCGAACGCCAGTTCGGCAAGGGCTCCATGATGCGGCTGGGCGACAAGGGCCGGGAAGCCATTCCCGCCATCTCCACCGGCTCGCTGGGGCTCGACATCGCCCTGGGCATCGGCGGCCTGCCGCGCGGCCGCATCGTCGAGATCTACGGGCCGGAATCCTCGGGCAAGACCACGCTGACCCTGCAGGTCATCGCCGAATGCCAGCGCAAGGGCGGCACCTGTGCCTTCATCGACGCGGAACACGCACTCGACCCCATCTACGCCGGCAATCTGGGCGTCGATGTCGAGAATCTGCTGGTCAGCCAGCCTGACACGGGTGAACAGGCGCTGGAGATCTGCGACATGATCGTGCGCTCCGGCGCAGTGGATGTCGTGGTCATCGACTCGGTCGCGGCGCTCACGCCCAAGGCCGAAATCGAGGGCGACATGGGTGACAGTCACATGGGCCTGCAGGCGCGCCTCATGTCACAGGCGCTGCGCAAGATGACGGCCAACATCAAGAACTCCAACACCCTGGTCATCTTCATCAACCAGATCCGCATGAAGATCGGCGTCATGTTCGGCTCGCCCGAAACCACCACCGGCGGCAATGCGCTCAAGTTCTATGCTTCCGTGCGTCTGGACATCCGCCGCATCGGTTCCATCAAGGAGGGCGAGGAAGTGGTCGGCAGCGAAACCCGTGTGAAGGTGGTGAAGAACAAGGTGGCTCCGCCTTTCCGGCAGACGGAATTCCAGATCATGTACGGCACGGGCATCTACCGCATGGGCGAGGTCATCGATCTCGGCGTCAAGCTGAACCTCATCGACAAGTCCGGCGCCTGGTACGCCTACAACGGCGAGAAGATCGGTCAGGGCAAGAAGAATGCGGCCACGTATCTCGAGGAAAATCCGCAGCTTGCAGGAGAAATTGAAAGCAGGATCCGCGAACAGATGCTGGGCGGTGCCGCCCTGGCCGTGAGTGCGGGTGCCGATGAGACGGACGAGGTCGGTGAGTACGAATAAGGCGCTGGCCTTGAGTCTGCGCCGGGCGGCCATGGACTTGCTGGCCCGGCGCGAACACTCCCGGGCGGAGCTGCTGGACAAATTGCAGCGGCGTTTTCCCGATGCCGACGCGCTGCTGGCAGAGGTGCTCGAACAGCTGACGGCCGACGGTCTTCAGAATGACGAACGCTTCTGCGAGGCCTATGTCCGCTACCGGCGCTCACGAGGCGCAGGGCCCCTGTTGATCAGGCAGGAGCTGCGTCAGAAGGGCGTCGCAGCTTCCACAGTTCAGGTCGCGCTCGACCCGTCCGCCCCCGAATGGCTCGATACCCTGCACACGTTGCTGCTGAAGAAGTCCGGCGGCAGCCTCCCGCCCGCGTCCGAGCGAGCGGCCCGGCAGAAGCTCTACCGGGCCATGCTTGCCAAGGGGTATCCGGCAGACATGATTTCCCGCGCCTTTGGCGCAGCCAGCTGAGCTATACTGCCGCCTCAAAGCCGCTACAGCAGCCGCTACAACACCGCCAAGGCGGTCAGCGCGAGGTTCAGCCGCATGAGTCTGTTTCGTTCACGTCCCGCTCGGTTCATCCCCCTGTTTGTCTGCCTGGCCGCCAGCGCTCTGCTGCCCGGCACTGTCGCGTCCGTGCGGGCGGCCGAGCTGCGCATCGCCTTGCAGGATGCCGAGTCCGGTGCACCGCTGGCCGATGCCGTGGTGGAAGTGCTGTTGCCAGCAGAGCTGCAGGCGGCGCACACCACGACGGGGGAATTCAGCGTGGACCAGATCGACAAGGAATTCGTCGCCAATGTCACCGTGGTGCCGCGCGGCAGCAGCGTCCGCTTTCCCAACAGCGACGACATCCTGCATCACGTCTACTCCTTCTCGCCCGCCAAGGTCTTCGAGTTGCCGCTTTACGGCAATGGTCAAAACATCGAGTACCAGCAGCTCTTCGATGTGGCCGGCGTGGTCGAACTGGGCTGCAACATTCACGACTGGATGCTTGGCTATGTCTACGTGGCGCAGACCTCGCTGGCCTTGAAGACGGATGCCCAGGGTCAGGCCACACTCAGTGGCGTTCCCCCCGGCACGCATGAAGTGCGTGTGTGGCATCCGCGTGCCAGGTCTGGAGCACCTGAACTGCAACAGCGTCTTGTCCTCGACGACGCCACCGCGGCCAGCCTGCGCATGGCCGTGACGCTGGATCGGGACAACCGCTTGCGTCGAGCACCCAACCCCACGCGCGAGCGCTATCGATGAAGGCCACCACGCCGTGAGCAGCCTCTTTGCCTTCCGCAGTTTCCGCACGCGCCTGCTGGTATTCCTGCTGGCTCTGCTGTTGCCGGTGCTGCTCGGCATCTATGTCTTCGTGAATCGGGAGAACAATGCCTACACCGACGACACCATCGACAGTTACCTTCAACTTGGTGCCGATGTCTTTGATTTCACAAGGGAAGAACACAAGAACACGCTGCTCACCATCACCAGCACGATGACCCGTGACTGGGGCTTTCGCAACGCCTTCGGCACGGGCGATCCCTTCACCATCATCGACGCCGCCGACAATATCCTGATGCGCTCTCTCGGGGCCGCCGACATGATGCTCATCGCCTCCATGGAGGGCGAAGTCATCATCGACACCCGCATGCAGGGCTTCGAGAAGCTCGAAGGTGAATGGCGAGCCCTGATGGATGCGGCGGCAGCCTCCAGCGACGGCATTGGCGATGCCATCATCACCGTGCAGGGCATCCCGTATCAGATCACGGTCATCCCGCTGTTTCTGCCCACGCCGGTGGCCTGGATCTTCGGCGGCTTTCCCCTGGAAAACCGCTTCGCCGCCACGGTGAAGCAGAGCATCGTGTCCGATGTGTCCATCGTGGAGTTCACTCAGGACGCCTTGGCGCAGGCATTGCCCGAGGTGCACGTGATCGCCTCGACGCTCAGCGAGGCGAACCAGCAGTTGCTGCGCGCTCAGCTGCAGCAGGCCGGTACCACCAGCACCGGCACCCAGCGTATCGCCCTGAGCGATGGCGAGTACGGCACCCTGCTGCGTCCCCTCTATGGCCAGCCAGGCGACAGCCTGCAGATCGTGGCCGTCATCCAGAAGTCCTACAACGAGAACATGGAGAACCTGGAGGCCTTCCAGAGTGTGCTGCTGCAGTTCTACCTTGCGGTGATCGCCATCAGCCTGATTGCCGTGATCCTGCTGGCGCGTTCGGTCACCAGGCCGATCCTGAATCTCGCGCGGCGCGTGCGGCGCATCGAGGCCGGCGATTACGGGCAGGCGGTGGCCGTCACCAGCCAGGACGAGATCGGGCAGCTCGCCGGCTCCATCAACACCATGGCGGCCGGTCTGGCCGAAAAGGAAAAGGTGCGGGACCTGCTCGGCAAGGTGGTATCGCATGAGATCGCCGAGGAACTGCTGAGCAAGACCATCGCCCTGGGGGGCGAGGAGCGCGTCGTCACCGTGCTGTTCGCCGACATCAAGGGCTTCACCTCGCTGTGCGAGAACCTTGCGCCCGAGGCGGTGCTGACCTTGCTCAACCGTTATCTGAGCGAGATCACCGAGGTGATCGAACGCCATCACGGCGTGGTGGACAAGTACACCGGGGATTCGGTCATGGCGCTGTTCGGCGCACCGCTGAGCCGTCCGGGCGATGCGAGCAATGCCATCGCCACGGCGCTGGCCATTCAATCCACCATGGCATCGCTCAATGCGGCGAATCTGGCCCAGGGCATGCTCGCCATCGAGGCCGGCATCGGTATCCATACCGGGCTGGTCGTGGCCGGCAATCTGGGCTCAAAGAACCGTCTGAACTACACGGTGATCGGGGATTCGGTGAATCTGTCCGCGCGACTGGAAGGGCTGACGCGCCGCTATCACGTCCCGAACATCGTCAGTGAGGCGACACGACTGGAGGCGCCGGGGTTTGTCTACCGTGAGCTGGATCTGGTGCGCGTGGCCGGCAAGAAGGAACCGGTGCGCATCTTCGAGGTGCTGGGCCGCGAGGGCGAGGTGAGTGCGCAGGTGCTGCAGGAGGCGGCCGCCTTCGCGCAGATGCTCGCATATTACCGAGCCCAGGACTGGCAGGCCGCCATGCGCGAAGTAGAAGCGCTGCTGGCGGCGCAACCCGAAGGCGCACGCGAGCACAGTGTGTACGGGGTGTATGCCGCACGCATCGCCGCGCTGCGCGATGAGCCGCTGCCGCCGGACTGGGATGCCGTGCACACCTTCGACAAGAAGTAAGAAAAACAACAATATCAAAAGGATGAGCCATGAAGCTGATCAAGCCGTTCAATGCATTGCGCCCCCGTCCCGAGCTGGCCTCCCATGTAGCAGCCCCGCCTTACGATGTCCTGAACCGGGAAGAAGCCTTTGCCATGGCCGCCGGCAATCCGCTCAGCTTCCTGCGCATCAACAAGCCCGAGATCGACGTGGACCCGTCCATCGACGCCTTCGACCCTCGTGTCTACCAGCGCGGCGCCGATAATCTGCAGCGCTTCATCGCCGAAGGCATCCTGCAGCGCGATGAGCGCAGCACTTTCTATGTGTACAAGCAGGTGATGGGCAGCCACGAACAGATCGGCCTGGTGGCTGCAGCCTCCGTGGCGGCCTATGAACAAGGCCTGATCAAGAAGCACGAGTTCACGCGGCCCGACAAGGAAGACGATCGGGTGAACCACATCCACACGCTGGGCGCCCAGGTGGGTCCGGTGTTTCTGACCTACCGGGCGCAACCGCAGATCGACGCGCTGATCGCCGGCATCGTGACACAGACCCCGGAATACGATTTCGTCTCCGACGACGGCAATCGCCACGTGCTGTGGGTGGTGCGGGATGACGCCACTGTCGCGCAGTTGCAGGCCCAGTTCGATGCGGTGGACTGTCTCTATGTCGCCGACGGTCATCATCGGTCGGCAGCCGCCCAGCGCGTGAAGGAGCTGCGACGGCAGGCGGCCGCGGCGCCCACGGGCGAGGAATCCTGGAATTACTTCTCGGCTGTGATCTTCCCCCACAATCAGATGCAGATTCTCGATTACAACCGCGTGGTGAAGGACTTGAACGGCCTGGATGAGGACGAATTCCTGGCCCGCCTTCAGCTCTGCTTCAAGGCACGCTTCAGCCGGGAAGGGGCCGTTAAGCCGCGCAAGGAACACGAGTTCAGCATGTATCTGGGCGGGCAGTGGTATGTGCTGGAAGCCATTGAAGGGCTGTGGAATGACGCCGATCCCGTCGCGCGACTGGACGTGAGCATTTTGCAGAACAATCTGCTGGCCCCGCTGCTGGGCATCGCGGACCCGCGCCGCGACAAGCGCATCGATTTCGTGGGTGGCATCCGCGGGCTGCAGGCGCTGCAGCAGCGCGTGGATTCAGGGGAGTGCAGGGTGGCGTTCGCGCTCCATCCCACCTCCATCGTGAGCCTGATGGCGATTGCCGATGCCGGTGAGGTGATGCCGCCCAAGTCAACCTGGTTCGAGCCCAAGCTCAAGAGCGGCCTGTTCGTGCATGTGTTGGATTAGCGCTCCGCCCTGCAGGCCGAGCTTGCTGTAGGACCTTGCTGTAGGAGCTTGCTTGCAAGCGAACAAAAGCTGGTTCGCTTGCAAGCAAGCTCCTACTAGCCCGAATGCGCCCCGTCCCGGTACTGGGTGGGCGTCACGTGGTGGATGTCCTTGAACGCCTTGTTGAAGGATGAAAGTGCCGAGTAGCCCACGTCGAAGGCGATGTTGGCGATGGGTTCGCGCTGCTCCGGCGGCAGTTCCAGCCGTCGGCAGGCCTCGGCAATGCGGAACTCGTTGAGGAACTGGTTGAAGTTGCGATAGCCCAGTTCCTTGTTGATCACCCGGCGCAGCCGGTATTCCTGCATGGACAGCCGCTGTGCCAGCTCGCCGATGGTGAGCCCGGGCCGTGCGTAGAGTTTCTCCTCCCGCAGCACCGTGAAGATGCGCTGCACCATGGCAGTGTTGTCGGACTTGCGCGTGGCGCTCGGCACCGGGCTCAGGCGCACGGGCTGCTGTTCGCGTGGCAGCACGATCACCTGCAGTGCCTCGCTCTCCAGGCGCATCACCTTGACGTTGAACCACAGCGTGATCAGGAACATGTAGCCTAACAGAAACTCGTTCGGGACGATGGGCAGCGCCACGCCGGAGTAGGTGTGAGCCGCACGGATGAAGCCGTTCATGAGGATGGCTGCCACCAGCACGCCCATGGCCGGAATGAACGGCACCCGAATGCGCCGCCGCGGTTCCACCAGGTCGCTGCTCAAGCCCTGGAAGGCCATGAGGATGGCGTGGCCGGAGAAGCCCAGCATCACGAACTGGGGAATCACATAGGTCATCACATATGTGGCGCTGAAGTCCGGCGCATTGCCGATGGTCAGCGAGCCATAGGTGCGCAGGCCGAGATAGCTCACCACCAGCGCCCAGATCCAGCGCGGCACGGTGGCGTTGTCCACGAACAGATAGCGTGAGGTCAGCCAGAGGATGGCGGGTGCCAGTGTGGCCGTGCGATAGAACACCTGGGTCAGCACACCATTGACGTGAGTCACCGGCAGATAGGTGAGGACATGGCAGATCAGGCAGACGGCGTAAAGCGCGAGCAGGCGGCCGATCAGGTGCTGGCGATGGTAGAGCGCGAAGAAAAACGTCATGAAGGCGAGTTGGGAAATGGCAAGCCCGCCAATGATGTAGAGCGTGACGTTCATGGGAAACCTCGTCAGGGTGTCATTGTTGTTATGCGGCCTATAAGGCCACGAGCGACGAGGACTTGCAAGCCAAAAAAATGCCCGGCAGCAGTGGAGGAAAGGACACTGCGGCCGGGCACCAAAGCCCGTGGAGATGGCGATCTACAGGCTTATTCGCTCACGTGCACCGTGATGTACTGGTCGTGGTACAGGCCGCCGTCATCGGCACGGCCCCACAGCACATAGGTGCCGGGCGTGTCGAAGGTGACATGGGTGCGGTACATGCCGTCCTCGGGCACGGGGGGTGGCGTCCACAGCGCTCCCCAGGGGGAGTTGGCCGAGGTGCGGGTGTCTTCCCAGGGCTTGATCTGGGGCGGGTCGAAGGTGGCATTGCCCTCGCCTCGGTAGATGTTCCAGGACAGGAACAGTCCGTTGGTCTTGCCCACCGTGGTGCGGCGCGGCGGCTCCATCCAGCGGGCCAGGCCCTGCTGTTCGATGCGGTTGATGGACGCGGCACGCGGCTTGGGCAGGCCATCGTCCAGGACGTGGGCCTCGACCAGCAAAGGCTCCCCTACACGAACGCGGCGCACGATCTGATCCCCGGTGCGATCACCCTGCACGGTCAGCACCGGCGCGATATTGGCGCGGGATTCCGGGCTGCTGGTGCCGGCCCCCAGCGAGCCGGTTTCGGAGGCGATCACCACGTTGTCGATCACGTAATCGCGCGCCAGCGTGGCGTAGGCGGTCTTGGTCACGCCGTTGACGGACACCGTCCAGGCGAGTTCCTTGTCGCCCCAGTCCGCAGGCACTACCACCTCGAAGGTGAAGCGGTTGCGGCGGGGCAGGAAATGGGTGGGCTGGCCGCGATCGGCATCGCCGGGCGAGAAGAAATTGGCTTCGCCCACCGGGATCTTCATCTCTTCTTCCCAGTTTTCGTTGTGGTAACCAAAGATGAAGCTGAACGTGCCGTCGTCGTTTTCCCACCAGCCTTCATAGGCGGGTTCCACGAACTGGCCCTTGCGATAGCTGGGCTCGGCGGCCTGGGTGGTCAGGCTGAACAGCAGTGAAAACAGCAGAAAGAGCGGCATGGCCGCGGTGGAACGACGAGCGAACGTGAACATGGCAGACCCTCGCGGTGGCGCATCACCCGGCACTGGGCGGGTGTGTGCAGTTTTTGTTGTTGTGCCAGCCGGCCTGGCTGCAGGCTGGTGCGAGGGAATCTAGCGGGGCACGCTGGGGGCTGTCTGCCGCGAAGTGAACAAGTTTTGACGAAAAATGAAGAATTGCGCTTCGTACAGTAGGAGCTTGCTTGCAAGCGAACCGTTCGCCTGCAAGCAGGCTCCTACGGGATTGTCGGTTCGCCTGCAAGCAGGCTCCTACGCCATCACGCCACCGTCTGTGCGCTGGTCTCCAGCAGCTGCGGGGCCTCGCCGTTGATGGCGATCTGACGCGGCTTCATGGCCTCGGGGATCTCGCGCACCAGGTCGATGTTCAGCAGGCCGTTCTCCAGCGTGGCGCCGGTCACCTTCACGTGGTCGGCCAGCTGGAACACGCGCTCGAAGTTGCGGCCCGCGATGCCCTGATGCAGGTAGTTGCGCTCCTTTCCGTCTTCGGCTTTCTTGCCCTTGACGGTCAGGGTCTGGCGCTCGGACTGGATCTGCAGCTCGGCATCCACGAAGCCGGCTACGGCCATGGTGATGCGGTACTGATCCTTGCCCAGCAGTTCAATGTTGTACGGGGGGTAGCTCGGCTGGCTCTGCTCGCGTTGCGTCACGGAGTCCAGCAGGGATGTCAGGTGGTCGAAACCGATGGTGGAACGGTAGAGCGGAGCAAAATCAAATGTACGCATGGCAAATATCCTCGAAAGCAATATTGGTTGGGGTTTGGTGAACGCACAGAAGCTGTCGCGTTCTGTGGCCGGCCTCGCAGGAGCCCCGGCCACGTCGCCTATTTGCGGACGCCAATCTGCTTTTCAAGGGCGCAGCTTCAAATCACGAGAAGCGCCATGAACTCATGCACCGGCATGTCCGCCAGCGCCTGCGGGTCATTGCACAGCGCCACAAGTTGCTCCACCCGGGCTGCAGGCAGGCGCGTGGCCAGGTTGCGACGGAACTTCTCCTGCAGCAGCGGGATGCCCTCGGCACGACGGCGTCGATGCCCCAGCGGATACTCGACCTCCAGCTTCGGCGTGCTGCTGCCATCGTGGAAGAACACCTGCAAGGCGTTGGCGATGGAACGCTTGTCCGCCTCCCGGTACTCGCGGCTGTAGCGCGGTTCCTCGACTACTTCCATCCTTTCGCGCAGCTGGTCGATGACCGGGTGTGCCTGGTGAAAATCGTCCTCGTAATGCTCGGCTTCCAGCGCTCCGAAGGCCAGCGGCACCGCCGTCATGTACTGCAGGCAATGGTCGCGGTCGGCGGGATTGTTGAGCGGGCCGTGCTTGCTGATGATGCGGATGGCCGACTCGTGGGTGTGGATGACGATGCGGGCGATCTGGTCCAGCCGGTCCTTCACCAGCGGATGCAGTTGCACGGCGGCCTCGGCGGCTGTCTGGGCGTGGAACTCGGCCGGGAAGGCGATCTTGAACAGAATGTTCTCCATCACGTAGCTGCCGTAATCCCTTGTAAAAGCTAATTTATTCCCCTTGAACGAGACATCCTGAAAACCCCAGGTCGGAGCGCTCAGCACGCTCGGGTAACCGATCTCGCCGCGCAGGGTCAGGTCGGCCAGACGCACGGCGCGCGAGGTGGCATCACCGGCGGCCCAGGACTTGCGCGGGCCCGCATTGGGAGCGTGACGGTAGGTGCGCAGGCTGGAGCCGTCCAGCCAGGCCTGGGAGAGGGCGTCGATGATCTGCGCCTGGCTGCCACCCAGCATCGCCGTCACCACGGCGGTGGACGCCACCCGCACCAGCAGCACATGGCACAGGCCCACCCGGTTGAAGCTGTTTTCCAGCGCGATCACGCCCTGGATCTCATGCGCCTTGATCATGGCCGTCAGCACATCGCGCATCAGCAAGGGCGCCTTGCCGGCAGCCACGTTGAGCTGGGAGAGGTAATCCGCCACGGCCAGGATGCCGCCCAGATTGTCAGAAGGGTGGCCCCATTCCGCCGCCAGCCAGGTGTCGTTGTAATCCAGCCAGCGAATGAGGCAGCCGATGTCCCAGGCCGCCTTCACCGGGTCGAGCCGGAACTGCGTGCCCGGCACGCGGGCGCCGTGAGGCACTACCGTGCCCTCCACCAGCGGGCCGAGCAGCTTCGTGCATTCAGGAAAGCGCAGGGCCAGCAGCGCGCAGCCCAGGGAATCCATCAGGCAGAGGCGCGCGGTGTCCCAGGCCTCGGCAGAGGTGATCTGATAGTCCGTGACGTAGCGCGCGATATCGACGAGCTCGCGGTCCGGGTCAGGGCGGGCGTTGAATTGCACAGTGGCGGACATCGGGAATTCCTCGGCAGGCAATGAGTTGGCGCCATGGTAGCCGAAAAGGAGGCTGAAAAAGACGGCAGGCGCCGTGGCAGGTGCGTTGTTCGTGGCCTACGCTAGAGGTGAACACAAGGAAGGTGTTGGCAAGCCTGGCAAGGATGGCAGGCGGGTCGGGCTGCATCCGGAACTGCTTCCTTCGCGATCGCAGGCCCACAGGGGGGCAGCGTTGCTGCCCCCGACTTTTTCAGCAGTTCGTCTGCACGCGTCACTCCTCCCGCGTGAAAAGCTCATCCAGCTTGCGTTCCCAAGCCAGATAATCCAGCGCCTCATACAGCTCGGCGCGCGTCTGCATCGTGTCGAGCACCGCCTTCTGATCGCCGTCACGCAGAATGCTCCCATACACCAGCTCGGCCGCGCGGCTCATGGCGCGGAAGGCGCTGAGCGGGTAGAGCACCATGGCCACGCCGGCCGCCGCCAGTTCGCGTGTGTTGAACAGCGGGGTGGCGCCAAACTCGGTGATATTGGCCAGGATCGGCACGGGCACGGCGGCGCTGAAACGGCGGTAGTCCTCGAGAGTGGTGATGGCCTCGGGAAAAACGGCATCCGCGCCTGCCTCGACGCAGGCCAGGGCCCGCTCGATGGCGGCGTTCAGGCCCTCCACCGCGATGGCGTCGGTGCGCGCCATGATCACGAAGTCGGCATCCACACGGGCGTCCACGGCCGCTTTCACACGGTCCACCATCTCCGCACACGACACGATGGCCTTGTTCGGCCGATGGCCGCAGCGCTTCTGCGCCACCTGATCCTCCAGATGCACCGCCGCCGCGCCGGCCTTCTCCATGGCCTTGATGCTGCGAGCGATGTTGAACGCGCCGCCCCAGCCGGTGTCGATATCCACCAGCAGGGGCAGGTCGGTGGCGCCGGTGAGGCGGTCCACGTCGGTCAGCACGTCATGGAGACTGGTCATGCCCAGATCGGGCAGGCCACAGGAAGCATTGGCCACGCCCGCGCCGGAAAGGTACAGCGCCTGATGCCCCGCGCGTGCGGCGAGCAGCGCGCTGTAGGCATTGATGGCGCCGACGATCTGCAGGGGGCTGTTGGCACGCAGGGCAGCGCGAAAGCGTGCGCCGGCGCTGGAAGTGGCGGCCATGAAGGGCACCTCGGGCTGGGTTGGAAAGTCTGGCGGCACGGTAGCCCAAAGCAGGGGGGGATGTAAATTCGGGGTGGCACGGGACCGCCGCAGGAGCTTGCTTGCAAGCGAACCCGCGAATCCACTCCCACGGCGCATTCCTGCCAACTGAACTACATTCGCATTACCTGTCCTGGTGCTATTTGCTTCGAGAGAGTGTTCGCTTGCAAGCAATCTCCTACGGGGTTCGCACCGAGGCTCCACGGCCAATGGCGTAGTAGGTCAGGCCGCGCGCGGCCACCTTGGCCGGGTCGTACATGTTGCGGCCATCGAAGATCACCTTGTCGCGCAGCGCCTGCGCCAGCTGGTCGAAGTCGGCGGCGCGGAAGTGCTGCCACTCGGTGCAGATGATCAGCGCGTCGGCACCCACCAGGGCCGCGTCCCGCGTGCCCACCAGGCGCAGGTCGGGGCGGTGGCCGTAAATCCTTTCCACTTCCTGCATCGCCTCCGGGTCATAGGCCTGCACCTGGGCGCCGGCGGCCCACAGCGCTTCCATGATCACGCGGCTCGGCGCCTCGCGCATGTCGTCGGTCTTGGGCTTGAAGGCCAGGCCCCAGACGGCGAAGGTCTTGCCCTGCACATTGCCCGCGTAATGCCCCAGCACCAGCTCCACCAGGCGCGATTTCTGCGCCGTGTTCACTGCCTCCACGGCATTGAGAATCCGCATCTCGCGGCCAAGTTGCGCCGCGGTCTGGCTGAGGGCGCGCACGTCCTTCGGGAAACACGAGCCGCCATAGCCGATGCCGGGGTAGATGAACTGGTAGCCAATGCGCGGGTCCGAGCCGATGCCGTGACGCACCTGCTCGATGTCGGCACCGAGGATCTCGGCCAGGTTGGCGATCTCGTTCATGAAGCTGATCTTGGTGGCCAGCATGGCATTGGCGGCGTACTTGGTCAGCTCGGCCGAGCGGATGTCCATGAAGATCATGCGGTCGGAATTGCGGTTGAAGGGGGCGTAGAGGTCCAGCATCACGGCCTTCACCTCGGCTGAATCCGTGCCCACCACGATGCGGTCGGGCTTCATGAAATCGCCCACCGCCGCCCCTTCCTTGAGGAACTCCGGGTTGGAGGCGATGCGCACCTGCAGCGTCGAGCCGCGTGCGTCCAGCGCCGCCTGGGCTGCCGCGCGCACCTTGTCCGAGGTGCCCACCGGCACGGTGGACTTGGTGACGATGATCTTGTCACGCGTCATGCGCCGGCCCACTTCCGTGGCCACGGCCAGCACGTATTTCAGGTCGGCCGAACCGTCCTCGTCGGGCGGCGTGCCCACCGCGATGAAGATCACGTCGGCGTAATCGACGGCCGCCTGGGCGTCGGCGGTGAAGTGCAGGGTGCCAAGTGCTCGATTCTGTTCGACGAGAGAATCCAGCCCTGGCTCAAAGATGGGCATGATTCCGTCATGGATTGATGCGATCCGAGACGCATCTGAATCGATGCACATGACGCTATTTCCAGCCTCCGCCATGCACGCGCTACTTACAAGACCGACATACCCTGCACCGAAACAGGTCACTTTCACTTGGAATCCCCTCACGCACCACAGTCGAGGTGACTGTTGTCGGGGCCAAGCTAACGGCGTGCTGTTTCAGTGATATTGCTGAGGCATTGCGATTTATTGACAGTAGGACTTCGACCTCAGCTGTATAGCAGGAGGGTGATTGAGCGACGCTTTCGAGTATATTACGGCGGCTTTCAGGCCCGTCTCTGTGGAGAACCCCAAATGTTTCCCAGCCCAGTCAGTGTCGCTACACAGGAGGACTTCCTCCTTTCACTCGAATTCGATAATGGCGAAGAGCGCGTGCTCGACATGAAGCCCTTTTTGAACTTTGGGCTGTTTCGAGCACTGCAGAGTCGCGAGTTGTTCCAGCAAGTCCGTGTCAGTTTCGACTCCGTCGAATGGCCCAGAGGCATCGACCTAGACCCAGAATTTCTTTACCAGAAATCCACAACAAGGACCCCAAAATGTCAGTGAAAGGCATCGTACTGGCCGGCGGCAGCGGCACCCGGCTTTACCCCATCACCAAAGGCGTTTCCAAGCAGCTGTTGCCGATCTACGACAAGCCCATGGTGTTCTACCCGATTTCCGTGCTCATGCTCGCGGGCATTCGTGACATCCTGATCATCAGCACGCCCGAGGACATCGCCGGTTATCAGCGTCTGCTGGGCGACGGCGAGCAGTACGGTGTGCGCTTCGAATACGCCATTCAGCCCAGCCCCGACGGCCTGGCCCAGGCCTTCCTGATCGGCGAGCGGTTCATCGGGCGGGATCGCGTGTGTCTGGTGCTGGGGGACAACATCTTCTACGGCCAGGGTTTCACGGGGAAACTGCGTGAGTCCGTGGCGCGCCCCAGCGGTGCGACGGTGTTCGGCTACCAGGTGAAGGACCCGCAGCGCTTCGGCGTTGTGGAGTTCGACGCCCAGCGCCGCGCCGTGTCCATCGAGGAGAAGCCCGCGCAGCCCAAGTCCAATTACGCCGTGACAGGCCTGTACTTCTATGACAACGATGTCATCGAGATCGCCAAGCAGGTGAAGCCCTCGGCGCGGGGCGAACTCGAGATCACCAGCGTCAACCAGGCGTATCTCACCCGCGGCGACCTGACTGTGGAAGTGCTGGGCCGCGGCTTCGCCTGGCTCGACACGGGCACCCACGAAAGCCTGCTGGAGGCCAGCATGTTCGTGCAGACGGTGGAACACCGGCAGGGGCTGAAGATTGCGTGTCTGGAAGAGATCGCCTGGCGCAACCAGTGGCTCACCAGCGAAGAGGTGCTGGCCCGCGCCGCGCCGCTGGCCAAGAACGGCTACGGGCAGTATCTGCAGGCGCTGGTGGCGGTGCGGTGACAAACCACGCGACGTCGAATTGAATCAAGCGACTGCAATGAAGTTGGGCAGGACCTGCGCGTTTCTGTCAAAACTCAGCACCTGAACACAGCCCGCCACCTGCGCCTTTCGCGCAATGAGAGCGTCCTGAAAGTCCACGCGAAGCAAAGGCAGTCATCGAGAGTTAGCGAGAGCATTAAAATCATGTTCGACCGCATTCTAGTCTTGCGAACATGACGCCAAGTCAGTTCAGACAGAAGTGTAATTCAACAATCAAAACCGGGGCTGTAGTCCAGTTTTGAATGGCATGAAGAAGTCAGGCAGGTCAGGGACTGGTTCGATTTCGAGTGGTACGTGCGCAAAGGCACACCTCTGAATCTGACTCACTTCCGCGAACGTGCTCGGCAGAGTGGCCATCTGAAGGCGGCGGCACTGGAGCCGTCGGAATTCCTGAGTGCGCTGCGTGCAAGGATTGCCACGCTGGATGTCGCTGCGGCACGCGAGGACATTGGGCGCTTCGTCTCTGACGTGGCCCCCTTGGAGATCTGGTCGCGAGGCTATTTTCTGGCGTTGTCTTAGAAGTTGCGTTTCAGTGGGGAGTAGCGAGACTGTTTTGTCGCGACAGCGTCCGGACGCCATACTCGCAGCAAGTCCTCCGGAGGCTCCAGCCATGTCCACACCAGCTCAGCCGAAATCCGAACGCATTGATGTCCGTGCCACTCCTGCCGTGAAGCAATTGCTGCAGGAGGCGTCGCAGGTGAAGCATCAGAATGTCAGCGAGTTTCTGCTGGAGGCGGGCATTCTGGCGGCCAATCAAACGCTGGCAGACCGTCGGCGCTTTATGCTCGATGATGCCCAGTGGCAAGCCTTCACCGAAGCGCTCGAGCGGCCGGTCGCGGGCTCTGGTGCCAAGCCTCGTCTGCACTCCTTGTTGAAAGAGCCTTCGATTCTGGAGTGAGCAGCATGTTTAATTCTGTAAGGAAACTGGATGCAGGCGACGCGACGGACCGCTTCGATTGTGGTCATCCCGCGCTCAATCACTACCTGCAGCGCTATGCCTGGCTGAACCAAACGGCCGGCATGGCGCAGACGTATGTCAGTTGCATTCGGCACGATGCTGCGCCGCAGGTGGCAGCGTGGTACAGCCTTGCCGTGGCAAGCGTTGAGCCCATCGACGCCACACTGCGCATGCGCCAAGGCGTTGCGCGTCACCCGATTCCCGTGATGCTGCTGGCGCGTCTGGCGGTGGATCTGCGCTATCAGAAGCGCGGGCTGGGCAGAGCGCTGCTCAAGGAAGCGGTGTTGCGCGCTGTGCAGGCCGCCCGGATTGCTGGTATTCGCGCGCTGCTTGTCCATGCGAAGGATGCTGCCGCGCGTGAGTGGTATCAGTCATGGGACTTTGAGCCGTCACCGACCGATCCGCATAATCTTTTTCTGCTGTTGAAGGACTGTCGAGTGGGTTAGTGTCGGGGGGCTTGCTGGTTTGCTAGTTCGCTTGCAAGCAAGCTCCCACGAAGCACCAACGTCACACCTTGAAGAACTCCCGGTACCACGCCACGAAGCGATCAATGCCCACCTGCACCGGCGTGGCGGGCTGGTAGTGCAGGTCCTCCACCAGGTCGGTCACATCCGC